>Ga0155130_103_pt2 | contig 40824 bp, 42 predicted proteins | sample RifCSPhighO2_01_FD_106098 | JGI IMG/M metagenome (GOLD analysis project Ga0155130, IMG submission 106098) | Candidatus Buchananbacteria bacterium RIFCSPHIGHO2_01_FULL_47_11b
TGCCCGCGACATTCGTCGTTGGTTGAACTAAAATATATGATTGATATCAGTATCGTCATTCTCAACTATAAACAGAAAGGGCTGGTTAAGCAGTGTATTAAGGGTATTGTCGCGTCTCGGCCGAGCATTAGTTATGAAATTATCGTGGTAGATAATAATTCTGGCGACGGGGCGCTGGAAGCCGTCCAAGACCTGTTTAAAACAACTACCGGTAGTCAGCGTCCGGCAACCCTTTTTGATCGACTACAGGTCCCGCGGCCAGAGATTGTAACCATCCAAGCGGGTGAAAATCGAGGGTTCGCGGTCGGCAACAATTTGGGGATACAGCGTTGCCGCGGTCGGTACGTGGTAGTGATGAATCCCGACATCGCGATTGTCCCCGGCGCGTTTGAACATTTGGTGGAATTTATGGATGGGCAGCCGCAGGTCGGTATCTGCGGGCCAAAACTAATCAATCCCGACGGTTCGGTCCAGTACTCGTGTCGGCGCTTTCCGAATTTTTTTGTCCCGCTGTATCGCCGGACATTTTTTGGTTCGTTCAAGCACGGTCAGCAGATGTTAACTGACTACTTGATGCGAGATTTTAATCACGCGACTAATGTCCCGGTGGATTGGTTGTTCGGCGCCTGTTTGGTTACCCGGCGCTCACTGATTGATAAAATTGGAATGTTTGACGAACGTTTTTTTATGTACTTTGAAGACCTTGATTGGTGCCGGCGCTGTTGGGCAGAGGGTTTTGAAGTCTACTATATCGCAGCGGTTGAATTGGTTCACTACCATCAGCGCCTTTCAGCCGAGCGATCGGGGCTATTCGGTCTTTTCTCGAAGGCTGGTCGGATTCATCTCGCCTCAGGGATTAAGTATTTTGCCAAATATTTAGGCGTTGAGTTGCCGAAACGGCTCCACTAGACAGTACGGGCTGCTTCAACTACAATTAGAGTGCTTTAAAATCTTTACTTTTTATCATTTTTTTAGTGTGTTAATAAAGAAAATTGGAATTGATTTAGGCACTACCAACTCTCTGGTGTACGTACCGAAGCGGGGGATTGTGATTAACGAGCCGTCGGTGGTGGCGGTTTCAGTCATTGATAAAAAAATTTTAGCAGTCGGTCTCGAAGCAAAAGAAATGCTGGGCCGCACGCCCGATACCATCGTTGCGGTTCGTCCGATGAAAGACGGAGTGATTGCTGATTACAAAACAACCGCCGCGATGTTGCGCTACTATGTCAATAAAGCCTTGGGCGGGGTGCGGCTGTTTCGGCCGGAAGTGATGGTTGCAGTCCCGGCCGGCATTACTTCAACTGAGCGTCGAGCGGTCATTGATGCCACTATTGCGGCCGGTGCTAAGGCGGCGTATATCATCAAAGAACCGATTGTGGCCGCGATTGGCGCGGACATTCCAATTGGTTCGCCCTCAGGACATATGATTATCGATATCGGCGGCGGTACCGCGGAAATCGCGGTTATCTCGCTGGGTGGAATCGTGGCATCGACTTCAGTTCGTATTGGTGGCAACCGGTTTGATGTCGCGATTACTGAACACATTCGACGTAAGTATAATTTAGTGATTGGTGAACGAACGGCTGAGCGGATAAAAATAGACGTTGGTTCGGCGATGTATATGGATGAGCCGCTGATCAAGGAAGTCCGCGGCCGCGATTCGGTTTCCGGGCTGCCGCGGACCATTGCCGTTACCTCAGACGACGTAACCGAAGCGATTCAAAACGAACTCGAAGGTATTATCGCCGCGGTTAAAGAGGTATTGCATAAAACACCGCCGGAACTCAGCTCAGATATTATTGATAAAGGCATTATTTTATCCGGTGGTTCAGCTCAGCTGCGTAATATTGATCAGTTGATTGGCCGGGCCACGGGGGTTTCGGCGTATGTGGCTGACGAGGCGTTACTGTGTGTAGCGAAAGGAACCGGTATCGCGCTAGAAAATTTAGAAAGCTACAAGCGTAGTATTTTAGCGATGAAATAAAATATTTATGCGCAAAGAGCATACTCAATTAGCGCTTCAGGCATTACTTCAGGCAGTTGGAGTTTTTATGTACACGGCTGGAGTTGGTTGGATATTGACAAACGGTGAACGGATTTTTGGCAAAATGCAAAACTTCTGGGGACCGATTGCTTTTTTAATGCTGTTTGTTCTCTCAGCGACTGTTGTTGGGGTATTGATTTTTGGTCGGCCGGTTTTACTGTATCTTGATAACAAGCGCACTGAAGCAATTATACTTCTGTTAACCACCATCGCATGGCTGGCAGTGATAACTTTTGTGGTGTTGTCAGTCCAACTGATAGGGTAAGTAAGTGTACCCGGTACTCCCGAAAAAATCGCTCAAAAGGCGATTTTTTGGTAGTTTGATGTTTTTATGGTATAATTTATTTTGTATGAAGCTAATCAAGTCAAAGTTTTTCTGGGGGGTGCTGATTGTCGCTGGGTTCGCTATAGTGTATCTTTTTTTTCGTCTCAACCCATCAGAAAAGAGCGTTGAGTATGTTACTCAGAAGGCGGAGATAGGAACGGTGGTACAGACAGTTGCTGCTACCGGCCAAGTAAAGTCAGCATCGGAGATTGATTTGAATTTTAGAAATGCCGGCACGGTAGCGGCGGTCAATGTCCGTTCCGGAGACGCCGTTTTTCAGGGCGATATTTTGATTCAATTAGTTGCTGCTGATTTGGCGGCAGACGTTAATCGCGCCCGAGCCGATTTAAGTGAAGCTCAATCAAATCTCGATCGCATCGTGGCTGGAGCGACGGTCGTTGAGCTCGATGTTGCTCGCGCAGCTCTTGATCAAGCAGCCACGTCATTAGCTAACGCTCAAACAGATGCGGCTAGTACCCAACAGATCTACCAGCAGATTTTAGAAAATGAACTTCAAAACAGCCTCGTTGCCGCCAATACAGCGCTGACAAAAGCCAGTATTGCATTACAGAAGGTGGATGATACATTCAACTACAATGGCGACGAAGATAATTTTGTTACCTACAACAAGCCGCTTGAAGCGCAAGTCGAAACTGGCTATTCAGTCGCTAGTAGTAAAGTCGATTTGGCGTTTGTCACACTCGTAAGCCTAAACACTCAGGTGAGCGAAGAACAAATTGACGGACTACTTTCCGAAACATTCGACGCGCTGCTTGAAACCGAACAGACAGTCGAGGACTTAGCAGTGTTGCTTAATTACGTGATTGTCAACAGCGTTTTGACCCAGACGGCACTCGATACGCTGCGCGATACCATTAATACCCAGCGGACAACTATTGATACTCAAATTGACGGACTCAAACAGCAGCAGCAAGCGCTGGTTGATGCGCGAATTAATCTAGCAACTAAAGTTGAGACGGCTAACAATGCGATTACCGCCGCCCGAAAAGCGTTAAGTAAAGCCGAGGCAGACTTGGCGTTGTCTGAAGCGCCGGCTCGTCCCGAAGATGTTACTTTGTACCAGGCGAGAGTTAGACGTGAGCAGGCCAACCTTACCATTGCTCAAGAGCGCTATGAAGAAACAATCCTGAGGGCACCAATTGATGGGGTGATTACTAAAGTGAATTTATCAGTTGGCGAACAGGCGTTGCGCGACATAACTACGCCGGTTATTCAAATGCTCGCGGCAGAAAATTATGAAATTGAGGTCAATATCCCTGAATCTGATATTACCAAGATCGAGGTCGGTCATGAAGTAACTATTACCCTCGATGCCTTTAGTGATGAAGAGGTTTTTACCGGTACGGTAACAACCATTAATCCGGCGCAAACAGAAATCCAAGACGTCGTCTACTACCAAGTAACGGTAAGCTTTAGTCAGCATCAGCCCGTGGGTCTGGAAGATGCGTTCACAAAAATTAAACCCGGCATGACGGCTAATGTGACGGTAAACGCTCAACGTCGGGATAATGTGGTAACTATTCCATTGCGAGCGGTTAAAGAGCGTGAGGGCCAAAGAATCGTTGAGATTCTGGAAGCCGGGTATATTCGCGAGCTGCCCGTTGAGATTGGTTTGCGCGGTGACGGCGGAATGATTGAAATTATCAGCGGTGTTACTGTCGGTCAGGAAGTTATTACCTTCACGCGTGAAAAATAGCCAATAACTAGTTGCTGGTGGAATATTTTTTTAAATAATACGCCAGCAATTTTATGGTATGTCCAAAACCGAACTAATCACCGTTACTGATTTAAAAAAAGATTTTATTGCCGACGATGTGGTCACCCGAGTATTGAAGGGGGTTAGTTTTTCGATTGCCGCGGGAGAGTTTGTCGCTATTATGGGACCATCGGGTAGTGGTAAATCGACTCTGATGCACATTCTTGGTTTTTTAGATCGCGCTACCGGCGGCCAGTACTTATTCCGCGGCGAAGACGTTACTCGTTTCGGCGATGAGCATTTGGCGAAATTACGCAATCAAGAAATAGGATTCGTATTCCAAACGTATAATTTACTGCCGAAAACCTCAGTTCTCGATAATGTCATTTTGCCGCTTGTCTACTCAAAAATTAAAGCGCGTGAGCGCGAAGCGCGAGCGCGAGCTGCAATCGAAGCAGTCGGGCTGACTTATCGAGCCAGCTATCTCTCAAACCAACTCTCGGGTGGCGAGCAGCAGCGGGTAGCGATTGCCCGGGCGCTGGTCAACGATCCCAGCGTTATTTTTGCTGATGAACCAACTGGCAACCTTGATTCAAAGGCGGGTCAGCAGGTGATGGAAATTATTCAAAACCTTAACCAGCGCGGCCGGACGGTAATTTTGGTCACCCACGAACGCGACACAGCCGAACACGCAAAGCGAATTTTACGGATCAGAGACGGGGTGATCGAAATTGATGAACCAGTCAAAATGCAGCGCCTTGCCAGTGACGGTGAATTGAAAAAGTAGCGATGAATATTAAAGAAAATATCCAGAGCAGCCTGACCAATATTCGATCGCATAAGTTGCGATCGTTTTTGACGATGCTCGGGATGATTATCGGCATTTCGGCCGTGATTACGATTTTAGCGATTGGTCAGTCGGCGCAGGGATTAATTGTCAGTCAGATTACCGGCGCGGGAACGAATTTAATTGGGGTGCTGCCGGGAAAATCAGATGAGAACGGTCCGCCGGCTTCGGTGCTCGGTATTACAGTAACGACGTTGACCTATGAAGATGCGCAAGCGATTGCACAAACCAATAGTGTTGCCCACATCTCCTCGGTGGCTGCCTATGTTCGTGGTGTAGCCTCAGTGGTTTGGCGTAATCGTGATATCCAGGCCAATTTCACCGGCACTACTGTTAGTTTTCCCGAGGTAGAAGACATGGTGGTTGCTCAGGGTCGGTTTTTAAATGGGGCTGAAGAGCGAACCGTGAGCCGGGTAGCGGTATTGGGTAGTCAGGTGGCCGAAGATCTTTTTGACGGTGTCGATCCGATTGGACAAGATATCAAAATCAAACGGGAAATTTTTAAAGTTATTGGCGTCATGGAACCACGGGGGGCGTCGTTTTTTGTTAATCAAGACGATCAGATATTCGTCTCGATTCGTTCGGCACAAAAATTACTACTTGGCGTTAACCACGTTAATTTTATTCGAGCTAAGGTTGATCAGACGCAGTATATCGATCAAGCCACCGAAGATGTCAAAGTGCTGCTCCGGGAACGACACGGAATTTCTAACGCGGCGGAGGATGATTTTTCGGTAAGAAATATCCAAGCGGCGCTTGATGTTGTCCGCGATGTGACCAACGCATTAAATTTTTTCCTAGTTGCCATTGCCTCAATCGCCCTGTTTGTTGGCGGGATCGGTATTATGAATATTATGCTAGTTGCGGTTAACGAGCGGATTCGGGAAATTGGTTTACGCAAAGCGGTCGGGGCAACTCGAAGTAATATTTTAAGTCAATTTTTGGTCGAAACAATTGTTATTTCACTTTTTGGCGGCATCTTAGGCACAGCAATTGGCACGCTTGTCTCCGGCGTGGTGGCAATCGGCGCGCGCACTCTCGGCTATGACTGGAGTTTTATCGTATCGTTTAATTCAATTATTCTGGCGTGTGGTTTTTCGATTGCAGTCGGGGTTATCTTTGGTACTTACCCCGCCTGGAAAGCAGCTCGATTCGATCCGATCACGGCGCTGCGCTATGAGTAAGGCATATGTTAGTTGACGCTTTTCAAACCGCCATAACTTCATTACAGCGAAACCGGGGGCGAACCCTGCTGACGGTCTTGGGGATTGTTATTGGGATTGCGGCGGTGATTACCGTTATTTCGGCCGGCGAGGGGATTAAACGAATCGTTCTTGATCAAGTCGAGACGTTTGGTTCAAATATTATCCAGATCGAAATTAAAGTTCCCAGTGCCGGTAAAAATTCGGCCGAAAACGCGATCGGCCTTGCTCAGGGGATCGAAGTAACTACCATGAAGCTTTCAGACCTCGAAGCAATTAATAAATTATCAAACGTTACCACTTCGTACGCCAGCGTCACGAGCCAGCAGCTCGTTTCTTACGGTTCGGTCAACCAGCAGATAATTTTATTTGGGGTTTCATCGGCATTTATCAGTATCGATAAAACCGAAGTCGAGTATGGCCGATTTTTTACCAATGATGAAGATAAGGGATTGGCAAATGTCGCTGTTATTGGATCGGCAGTTCGAGAAAAATTATTTGGTGACCAAGATTTTTTAGATACCCAAATTAAAATTGGCCAGCAGAAGTTTCGGGTGATTGGAGTAATGGAAGAGCGTGGGTCAACCTTTGGATTTAATATGGATGAATTGATTTTTGTCCCAATTCAGACGTTGCAGAAAAAAATGTTGGGCATTGATCACCTCATGGCGATAACCAGTCAAGTCAGTAATCCTGATTCGATGGACGAAACTGCCGCCGAAATCGAACACCTGATGCGTCAACGCCACAACATCAGTGATCCGGTTCGGGATGATTTCGCAGTCACCCCCATGACCGAGGCGCTCGAAATTTTAGATTCAGTTTTTTGGGCGATATCTCTGCTGCTTATCGCTGTGGCGAGCATCTCACTTTTAGTCGGGGGAGTTGGCATCATGAACATAATGTATGTGTCGGTGGTGGAGCGGACCTATGAGATCGGTTTACGCAAAGCGGTCGGCGCGAGCGGGAGCGATATTTTATGGCAATTTTTATGGGAAGCGGTGGTAGTTACTTTTTTGGGGGCGGTGGTTGGTATGATGTTGGGAATTGAATTGTCGCACCTTATTACGCTTATCGCCGCTAGTCAGAATTTTGCGTGGGAGTTTATCATCGTCCCTTCGTCTTTAGTCCTTTCGTCTTTGGTGGCAATCGCTATCGGGTTAGTTTTTGGAATTTTTCCGGCCCGATGGGCGGCGCGGATAGATCCAGTCACCGCGTTACGAGCGAACCGTTAGACAACTATGGTATACTAAAACCATATGAATTGGATTTTACTACTGGTTATCGCATATTTTTTTATCTCGCTAACAGCGCTGGCCGACAAGTTTCTTGTTACTAGCCGGTCGCTGCCGCCGGCGGCATACGCTTTTATTATCTCTACTCTTGGGTTGGCTACTCTGCTGCTGATTCCATTCGGTTTTACTATCCCGGAACTGCCGTTATTGGGCTCAAGTCTAATTGCCGGTGTCGCGTATACGGCCGCTGTTTTTTTTCTTTACTCAGCGCTTCGGTACGCGGAGGCTTCTCGGGTGTTTGCCACCTCTGGCGCGATTGCCGCCGTTTTAACATTTATTTTTTCATACCTATTACTCAATGAGCGCCTGGCAGTAGTGCAAGTTTTTGGCTTTGTGCTATTAATCATTGGCGGGTTGGGTATTAGTCTGTACGGCAAAGGATCGCTGAACCGTCGGGCAATTGGGTATGCGCTTCTAACGGCACTGGCGTTTGGTGTGTCGTATACCGCGACCCGTCATGCGTATCTGCACCTGCCGTTTGTTTCGGGGTTTATCTGGATTCGGCTATTCGCGTTTTTTGCAGCCCTGATTTTTATTATCTATCCAAAAACTCGGGCGGACATTACTGTTTTACTGCGGCCCGATAAATCATCGGCAGCTGGCAGTAACAGTAAACGAATTTTGATCGGTGGCCAGGCGGCTTCGGCGGTCGGCTTTTTAATTTTGAATTATGTTATCAGTGTAACCAGCGCGGCGGTTGTTTTGGCTGCTCAGGGGTTGCAATACACGTTCTTGTTAGTTTTTACCACCTTTCTGTCGATCAAATTTCCTAAGATACTGCGAGAAACAATTACTCCTTCAGCGCTAGCGCAAAAAATTATTGCAGTACTGTTTATCGCCGCTGGCCTGGCGTTGGTATCACAATTAACCTGATATGACTTTACGGAAACGCGCCAATCGATTATTGCTTATCGTCGGCTTACTCGCCGTCGCGACGCTGTTTATTTTCATTACTGATTTTAGCGGCGGCCGGCAACCGATTTGGGGAGTGACATTCAGTCGTTCGTACGCGTTGGATTTGCAGCTCGACTGGCAGCAGACATACCTAGCGCTGCTTGACGAATTACATATTAGCCATATCCGCCTTTCCGCCTACTGGGATGAAATTGAAGCGGTGCGGGGAGAGTTTGATTTTTCAGATCTTGATTGGCAAATTGAGCAAGCAGCCAGCCGTAGTCGCAGCATTGTCCTGGTAGTCGGCCGGCGACTGCCGCGGTGGCCCGAGTGTCATGATCCGAGCTGGCTGAAGCATCTGCCCAGCGATGAGACTGAGAATGAATTATTTGAACTCATCGAGACCACGGTTAAGCGGTATCAGTCGAATGAGGCAGTGGTAATGTGGCAGGTGGAGAACGAGCCGCTGTTTACCTGGTTTGGTTTCTGCCCGCCACCCAATCGAGATTTTCTCTTGCGAGAAGTCGCGTTAGTTAAATCACTTGATCCGGGGCGGCCAGTGTTAGTTACCGACAGTGGTGAGCTCAGCACGTGGCAATCAGTTAGTGAGATCGGCGACGTGCTCGGCACTACGCTGTACCGGGTGGTTTGGAATGAACGGTTTGGATTTTTTGACTACTGGTTTTTGCCGCCGGCCTATTACCGCTGGAAAGCCGATATTACCAAAAAGATTAACCCCAATATTGATGAGGTGATTATTTCGGAGCTGCAGATGGAGCCGTGGACCTTTGACAAGCGAATGATCGAACTGACCAGAGAAGAGCAAGAACAGTCATTTAACCTGTCTCGTTTTCAAAAAAATATAACATACGCTCGACGAGTTGGCGCACCGGCGGTATATCTCTGGGGTGCTGAGTACTGGTACTGGCTTAAGCTTCAGGGTCAGCCGGCGATCTGGGAAGAAGCCAAAAGTTTGTGGTTTGACTAACTTTGTTATTTAGTTCTTTTTTGGTATAATAAAGCCTTGCAAAAAGGTTTTTTTATGCTACAATACTACCATGTCTGACGCAGAACAAACGTGGCCAGTCCTTGGTCATGAACAGGTTACACGCTTTCTGAAACAGTCTGTTCTGCGTGGTACAATTGCTCACGCCTACCTGTTTGTCGGACCGGAACGAATTGGCAAAGAAACGGTAGCGCGTTTTTTTGTCGGCGAGCTGCTTTTCAATGGCAGCGCTAACAATACCCAGCTTGAGCAGGTTACCCAAGGCAGCCATCCCGATGTGGTATGGTTGCAGCGCGAACACAGCGAGCGAGGAGCGCTGAAAAGTTCAATTACCATCGAACAGATTCGCGAACTAACGAAACGCCTAAGCTTGCATTCTTTTTCGGGTGGATACAAAATCGCGGTTGTTCCCGATGCGCAGCTGATGACCATCGAGGCCGCTCACGCTCTTTTAAAAACACTTGAAGAACCAAAGGGCAAGACTGTATTTATCCTTTTGGTCACGAGCGTAACCGCGTTACCAGCCACCGTGGCATCGCGCTGCCAGATTGTTACGTTTTCGCCGGTTTCGTCAGACGTTATTTGCGACGAATTGGTGCAGCGGGGGGTGAGTAAAGCAAGCGCAAAAACCATCACCGCGCTGGCCGGTGGCAGGCCCGGAGCAGCACTGCACTACGTTGAACAAGCAGAGGCGCTCCAGCAGTACCGAGAGAGCGTTTTAGAATTTTTACAACTACCCAATCAGGATATCGCGTCGCGTTTTATGGTGGTAAAGAATTTAGTCACCGGCTTTGACACCCCGCGCGCTCTTGAGGTGGTTTCTGTCTGGCAACGCTGCTGGCGAGACGTCCTGTTGGCGGCGTTCGGCCTGCTCGATGGGTTGAGCCACCCATTTGCGGCGGCTCAGATCTCAAACCTCGCCGCTCGCTATACGGTTGCCGAGCTGCTGCGAGCATACCAGCAGCTTCGTGTGGCTAAGGTCCATCTCCGTGCCAATGTTAACCCCAAATTAGTTTTAGAAAATATTTGTTTAACTCTTTAGCTTTGCGTATGAACGACGTCTTTTTAAATAGAAAATTCATTCAATTAACCGCGGGTGCACTGCTTGCTGTCGTGGTTTTGTCCGGCTGCACCATTCGTTTCGGCGGTCGGCAGCCTTCGACTGCTGGCGTCTATAAATCGTTTGACGGCAGCGAGAACTGGGTAGGGAAGAGTCTATATCTTCACTCAGGCGGTACCGGCACGATTGAAACCGTGGCGGTTATTGATTTCGTGATCGACCCGCAAGATCCCGACGCAATTTATTTAACTACCGAAAACCATGGTTTGCTGTACAGTTATGATGCCGGCGAAAGTTGGCGTCATGCCAGCGGTATCGACAGCGGCCGAGTTGACGCGGTGGCAATTGATCCACGCAACAAATGTATCATTTATTCTTCTTTTGCCAACACTATTCGAAAATCGGTTGATTGTAATCGGAGTTTCCGCGAGGTGTACATCGATACTCGAGCTGAACAGTTTATTACCGCCGTGGCAGTTGATCGCTTTAATAATTTATTAGTCTACGCGGGCAATACCGGCGGCGATATCCTCAAATCTTTTGACGGGGGAAATAACTGGCAAGTGATTACCCGGACTGAAAACCAGGTGACAAAAATTTTAATTGATCCGGAAGACACACGCATTATTTACGTCGCCACCAAGGGGAAAGGAATTCAAAAGACAATTGATGCCGGGCAGACGTGGACTGATTTGAGCGAAGGCTTGCGCCAGTATTCGGCGGCGCTTGAGTACAAGGAATTGGTTTTTGATCCCAACCAACCCAATACGCTCCTATACGTCTCGAAGTATGGGTTACTTAAAACCGATGACGGCGGAGCTACCTGGCTGCCAATTACTTTAATTACCCCGCCGACCTCGACTGATATTTATAGCGTTGCCATTAATCCAATTAATGCTGACGAAATTTACTACGCTACCGCTTCAACTTTCTACAAAACTGCTGATGGCGGTGGTAATTGGATTACTCGGCGCTTACCCAGCAACGCTCTGCCGACCGCGCTGTATATTGATCCGCGCAATCCGGCGGTACTTTTTATGGGTCTTACTCCAATTTCTCAACGCTAATTAGCCCGTATGCACAGTTTACTTGAAAATCACAAATCAAAGTTTGAACAGACGATTGCTCGGCTTAAAGACGACTTAGCAACCATGCGTGTCGGTCGTGCCAACCCGCTGCTGGTAGAAAATATTGTGATCGAAGCCTACGGCGCAAAAACGCCGATTAAGCAGCTCGCGTCGATCTCGGTACCCGAAGCGAGAACAATTCTGGTTCAGCCGTGGGATAAAGGCATCATTAAAGAGGTTGAAAAGGGAATTGTCGCCGCCAATATCGGCATTAATCCCGTCAACGAAGGGCAGCAGCTGCGGTTGACTGTTCCGCAACTCACTGAAGAGAGTCGTAAGGAATTGACAAAATCGGTTTCCGAAAAAGAGGAGAAAGCCCGGGTGGCGATTCGCCAGGTGCGCGATCGGGTCAAAGAAGAAATTGTCAGTCAAGAACGCGATAAAGCGATTACCGAAGACGACAAGTACAATCTGATCAAACAACTCGATGAGCTGGTTAAAGACTACAACATTCAAATCAAAGAGTTTGGCGAAAAGAAAGTTAATGAAATTATGACCATTTAATCACATGGGAATTTTTTGGACAGTTATTATTTTTTTCTTAGTGTTGGGCGTGTTGGTTATCGTCCATGAGTTTGGCCACTTCATCACCGCTCGACGGGCTGGAGTGAAAGTAGATGAGTTTGGTTTCGGACTGCCGCCGCGGGCAATCGGGGCGTATCGCGACGAGACTAACCATTGGCGCCTTGTTGGGCTAAAAACCAAACAGACTGCAAAAACGATCTGGTCGTTAAACTGGATCCCGTTGGGCGGGTTTGTTCGAATCAAAGGCGAACAGGGCGAAGAAGCAACCGATCCGGATAGCTTTGCCCACAAATCAGTCGGGAAACGCATTTGGATAATTTCCGCCGGAGTGCTGATGAATATTATTTTGGCAGCAGTGCTTTTGACAGTAGGTTTTATTGTCGGCGTGCCGCAGATAGTAACCGATCAAGCGTTGCCGGCCTTGGCGCGAGTAAGCGCTGCTCGAATCCAAGTCGCTCAGGTGCTGCCGGATTCTCCAGCTGACGCGGCAGCGATAGAGATTGCCGATACGATTTTTGCCATCAACGGCCAGACTTTTAGCCAAATCAATGAAGTCCAGGAGTTCGTGGCGGCTCACGCCGGGCAGGATTTAACCATTGAACTTGAACGTGATGGCGAGGCGATCAGCGTCGTTTTGCGGCCTGCTGGCATTGCCGATCTCGATGGTCAGGCGGGGATGGGCGTCGCGCTGGTGCAAACCGCTACTGTGTCATTCCCGTGGTATGTGGCAGGGTACTACGGCGTGGTTGAAACCGGAAAAATAATCGCAGGGATATTTATCGGGTTTTATCTGATCATTCAGAGTTTAGTGGTTGAAGGTCAATTGATCGGTGAAGTCTACGGACCAGTGGGGATCGCCACGCTCGTCGGTGACGCGGCCTCGCTTGGGTTTATCTATGTTTTGCAGCTCACCGCTATCTTGTCGATAATCATCGCGGTTATTAATTACTTGCCGTTTCCCGCGCTCGATGGCGGCCGGGTGTTATTTTTAATCATTGAAGCCGTTCGCGGCCGACCAGTGAACCAGCGTTTTGAAAACGCCACTCACAATATTGGTTTTGGGTTGCTATTGTTGTTAATTTTACTGGTGACCTACCGCGATATCGTGCGGATTACCGGTGGCTTTTTCGGGGTATTCTAGTTTTATTTTTATGGATATACGAATACCGTATCAACTGGGTGAAAGCACGTTGACGATACTGCGCCGCTGTAGCTATCACTCGTTTACTGATCCCAATACCGGGGTAAGCAGTTACACCCGTCGACTGTCACACGACTACTATCCGCGCTTTCATATTTACGAAAAAGAACATGACGGCGCCAAATACCTGTCACTCCACCTTGATCAAAAGAAACCAAGTTATCCCGGCAGTCATGCGCATAGCGGGGAGTATGACAGTGACATTGTTCAGCAGGAAGCCAGTCGAATCTTAGCGGCTATTTCTCAGTACGAAAGTAGCCATGGCAATCAGGGTCAAACGGCCACAAAACAGCCTGAGTCAAAAAATTTTTTCGCCCGATTTTTTAACCGTTAGTCTATGCGCTGTAGTCAGCTATTCACAAAAACCAGCCGAGAAACACCGCGCGACGAAGAGAGTCGCAACGCCACGTTACTAATTCGCGGTGGTTTTATTGCCAAAGAGATGGCCGGAGTGTACGTATTTTTACCGCTGGGGTTAAGAGTTTTAAACAAGGTTATTGCCATTATCCGTAAGGAGATCAACGCCCTCGGCGGTCAGGAGGTGCATCTGTCGGCGCTTCAGAACCCGGCCGTCTGGCAAGCGACCAACCGCTGGGATGATAAAGCGGTCGATGTTTGGTTTAAAACAAAACTCTTGAACGGGAACGAACTCGGGTTGGGGTTCACTCACGAGGAACCGTTGACTAAACTGATGAGCCAGTATATTACCAGCTACAAAGATTTACCGAAATTTGTCTATCAGTTTCAGACTAAGTTTCGCAATGAGGTGCGCGCCAAGGCGGGCTTGCTGCGGACGCGCGAGTTCGTCATGAAGGATTTGTATTCGTTTACCGCCGATCAGGACGGGCTTGATCAGTTTTATGAACGCGCCAAGCAGGCGTACGTTTCTATTTTTGAACGGATTGGCATCGGCCAAGAAACATTTGTCACTTTTGCCAGCGGCGGGGTATTTAGTAAATACAGCCATGAGTTTCAAACGGTCTGCCCCAGCGGCGAAGACACAATTTACGTTGACTACAAAAAACGAATCGCCGTTAACAAGGAAGTGCTTACCGACGAAGTCTTGTCTGAACTGAATTTAGACAGAAAGCAGCTCGAGGAAGTCAAAGCCATCGAAGTCGGAAATATTTTTAAGCTCGGTACCAGATTTTCGCAAGCCTTGGGATTACTCTACCGAGACGCTACGGGCGCGCAGCAGCCGGTGGTGATGGGTAGTTACGGTATCGGGCCGGCGCGGGTGATGGCGACAGTGGCGGAACTGACTAGCGACCAAAACGGTTTGTGTTGGCCGGTGGCAATCGCGCCGGCGCGGGTGTATTTGGTCAGTCTTGGTGGCCAGCAAGAGACTAAAATTGCCGATACGGTCTACAGCAAGTTGCAGGCCGCCGGTATTGAGGTCCTTTACGATGACCGCAACGATGTCAGTGCCGGTCAAAAATTTACCGATGCCGATTTGATCGGGACTCCGTTTCGGGCGGTGGTCTCAGCAAAGACCAGTTCAAAAGTCGAGCTATCGCGTCGTGGGCAGAAAAATCCCGAGTTGGTTTCAGTCAGTGCGTTGTTAAAAAAACTTCACGATGTTGAATAAATTATTCAAACGATTTTCAAAAGAACTGGCAATCGATTTAGGCAGTTCCAATACGCTGATCTACGTTCGTGATCGGGGGATTGTGGTCCATGAATCTTCGATTGTGGCAATCAACAATCGGACCGGCCAAATTTTGGCGGTTGGCGAAGAGGCCCAGAAGATGGTGGGTAAAGTTCCGCCTCACATCACGATTTCTCGGCCACTGGTTGATGGGATTATTTCTGATTTTGAGGTGACGGAAAAAATGTTGAAGTATTTTATCGACCGTCTGCATAGTGAAAGCTTTGGAATCACCGCTCGGCCGCGGGTAATTGTTGGCGTGCCGCTGGATGTTACCGAAGTAGAAAAAAAAGCGGTCGAAGACGTGGTTCACTCGGCCGGCGCGCGTGAAGTCTATCTAGTTGAAAATATTATTGCCACTGCTATTGGTGCCCGTTTGCCGATTCAAGATCCGTCGGGCAGTATGGTGGTTGATATCGGCGGCGGCGTGACGGAAATTGCGGTTATCTCATTGTCGGGGGTGGTGGCTTGGAAGTCGTTACGAACCGCTGGTTCGACGATGGATCAAAATATTATTCAGGCGGCTCGCAATGAGTTTAACCTGCTGGTTGGCGAGCGGGTGGCTGAAGAAATAAAAAAGCAGATTAGTCGGGTCGATGACGGTGGGCAAGAGATTGAGTTAAAGCTTCGCGGGCGCGATTTAGTAACAGGCCTGCCAAAAGAAGTAACGATGAGCAGCGCGCAAGTCAATGCTGCTCTGCAGCGATCGGTGGCGACCATCATCGATGGTATTAAGAGTACCCTGGAAGTTACTCCGCCGGAGCTGGTTGCCGACATCTACCAACGAGGGTTGGTATTGGCTGGCGGTGGTGCGTTGCTTAAAGGCCTTGAACAAGCGATTGCTCAGGCGACTAAAATTCCGATTAAAGTCATCGAAGACCCCATTACCTGTGCGGTCCGGGGGATGGGATTTATTCTTGAAGACGAGACATTACTCAAGGAGGTTGCCGTTCCGCCAACTGATGAGGAACGAGTCCGCGCGCGTTGAATTTTTGGCTTATGCGGTTTTTACTACGAAAGCCTAATCGGACGATTGTCATTCTGGGAGCGGTAGTACTGCTCGCAGTTTTGCATTATGCCGGTCCGCTGCAGTACGTCGAAGACGGGATTATTCGGCTGCTCTCGCCGCTACAAGTCCGGATGTTTTCGGCTGGAGTAAACGTTAATTCGTTGTACGATGTAACCGTTTCTAAATCAGAATTACTTAGTCAGCGGGAAGAGCTTACCAGCCGGGTCGGAGAGCTTCTGGCTGAAAACGCACAGCTTAAAACCACGCTGGCTGAATTCGAGGAAAGCGCTTTTCAGCGGAGTTACCTAACAGAACGAAATTTGACGGCTGTTGAGGCTCGGGTTGTTGGCAAGACGATTGATGCGCTCAGTCATGTCGTCATTTTGGATAAAGGCAGTAGGGATGGGGTGCGCTTAGGAACGCCGGCAATAACGAAAAACGGACTGCTGGTTGGCACGGTGATTGATTTAAATAATTCGACGAGCAAATTACTTTTAATCACCGATACAAAAAGCAGTATCGCCGCTTTAATTGAAAACGATCGGCAAACGCGCGGCATTGTCGCTGGTGATCGTGGGTTAAGTCTAGCAATGGATTTGATTCCGGAAGATGAGCCAATTGCTATTGGCGAAATAATTGTTACCGCCGGGCTGGAAGCAACTATTCCCCGAGGACTGGTGTTGGGTGAAGTCGAGCGAGTGGAGCGTGATCCGAATAGTTTTTTTCAGCGGGTGCTTGTTAAGCAGTTGATTAATTTTGATCGCCTGACCATTGTTTCTCTGTTAATTACGCCGAATGAATAAAATTATTGTTACAATTTTAGCGGTGTTGATTTTGGTGGTAGTACAAATCAGCTTGATTACCGCCTGGCCGCCGCCGGTGCAATACGCCAATATTGTCTTGGCGGTTGTAATTTTTGTCAGCGTGCTGGCAAACCAAGAGTTTGGTTTGGCCCTTGCTGCGGTTAGTGGTTTTCTTTTGGATCTGTATTCACCGCATGCGTTTGGACTCACGATCCTGTCTTTGGTTTTTGTTTCTTGGGTCGTTTCACTGTTATTCAGACAATTTTTTACCAACCGCTCATTGTATCCGCTTTTTCTTCTAGGACTGGCCGGCACATTTTTTTTCGAAACCATACTGTTAGTCGGCGGGTACGTATTTAACGATACGCTGTTTGCCGCCGGAGTTTTTTGGTCGTGGCTGACTATTGTCTCTTGGGAAGCGTTTCTTAATCTGCTGATTCTTGGGGTACTATTCATTATTTTTAATCGCTTTACTGATCGATTCCATCTGCAATTAACAAGATTTGATCTCTAAGATGGAGCGACTTCGTAAATACAACCCATTTGACCCGACTGCCGATGCTTCCTTGAGTAGCTACTCGGTCGGTTTAGGCGCTCACAATCAGTCCGACTGGGTTAGTTCGTTTAATAAAACGAAAACAAAAAATACCGTGGTTCTGATTCCCGCTCAACTTTCAAAACGTTCGCTGCTATTGTGGATTACAATTTTGGTGGCTGGGCTTATTATTTTAGCCGTACGAGTGCTCTACCTGCAGACGATTGATAATTCTGATTTTAGAGCGATTGCCGAAGGTAATCGGATTCGAATCCAGGAGATTAAACCCCGCCGGGGAGAAATATTTGATCGGTACGGGACACTTTTGGCAAAAAATATTCCGAGTTTTTCGCTTGCCTTAATTCCAGTCGATTTGCCGCGTGAGGAATCAGAGCGCCAAACGGTACTAACTGCTGCTGCTACACTCTCGGGACTGGCCGTTGATCAGATTGCCGCTGCGCTCAAGTCCCAACCGGACTACTCGTACCAGCCGGTTGTTATTAAAGAAGATATTCCATATGACGAAGCGCTGTTGGCAAAAATCGAAAGTCAGCATCATCGGGGCCTGATTTTGTTTATTGATAGCGCTCGTCAGTACTTACAGACGACATCAACGGTAAGTCTTTCGCACGTCTTAGGCTACATCGGAAAGATTTCTGAATCCGAACGCGAACCCTACCTCCAAACCGGCTACAGCTTTGATGATAAAATCGGTAAGGCGGGCATTGAGATAACATATGAGGATATCTTAAAAGGCACGAAGGGCCGTCGCCAGGTTGAGGTAGACGCTATTGGTCAGGCTAAAGAGGTGCTCGCGTATCAAGCACCCGAAGCGGGAAATGACATCATATTAACTATCGATTTGGAATTGCAGTCGATTACTGAACAAAGTCTTAAGCGTGTCTTAGCACTGCATGGGGCGAAAAAAGGTGCAGCGGTTGTGCTTGATCCCAATAGCGGGGAAGTGCTCTCGTTGGTTAGTTTGCCGAGTTTTAATAGCAACGATTTTATCCATGGATTGTCGCAAGCGCAGTTTGAACAACTTATCACCGATCCCGACCAACCGCTCTATCATCGAGTAGTGAGCGGTGAGTATCCATCAGGCTCGACTTTTAAAATGGTAGTAGCGGCCGCCGCACTCCAGGAGCACGTGATCACCGAACAGACTGGTTTTAATAGCATCGGCGGGATTAGGGTGAATCAGTGGTTTTTCCCTGACTGGAAGGCTGGTGGTCACGGCTGGACCACGCTCGGTAAGGCGCTGGCCGAATCAGTTAACACATTTTTTTACATCGTCGGCGGCGGTTATCAGGATTTTACCGGTCTTGGCGTTGATCGAATCACCGGCTACGCGGCCCAGTTTGGGCTTGGTGAGAAATTGGGGATTGAGCAGCCGAACGAAGCGGCAGGATTTTTACCAAGCAAAGAGTGGAAAGAACAAGTCAAAAAAGAGCCCTGGTACGTTGGCGATACGTACCATTTAGCGATTGGCCAGGGCGATATTCTAGTCACACCATTACAGGTTGCGGTCTACACCAGCGTTATTGCCAACGGTGGAACAGTGTACCAGCCACATTTAGGCCGCGAGGTCGTTGGTATGTCAGACGGGAGTGACAGAAAAATTGAGCCGGTGGTACTGAATAAAAATTTTATCGAGCCAGCGCACATTGCCGCAATCAAGCGAGCACTTCGTCAGACCGTAACCATTGGCAGCGCGCGTCAGCTGTACAACCTGCCGATTTCTGTTGCCGCAAAGACCGGCACTGCTCAATGGTCGAGCACTAGGTTACCGCATGCGTGGATTACCGCATTTGCACCCTATGAAAAACCAGAAATCGTGGTTACAGTTTTGGTTGAAGAAGGCGGCGAGGGGAGTACCGTTGCCCAGCCGGTAGCGGCGGATATTATTCGTTGGTGGGCAGAAAATCGATAACTAAACCAGTGTGGATAACAGAGTTTCGGATCGCTTGACGCATCGTACATGTTCGTCTACACTTTCTTTAATTGCCTAGTCGCAACGGGCATGTCAGAATACATTGTCATGGGCTCACACTACTTAACTAACGAGGGACTAACCAAGCTCAAAAAAGAGCTTGAGTTTTTAAAAAATGAAAAAATGCCAGAGATTGTCGAGCGAATCGCTCGGGCAAAAGAGCTTGGAGATCTGTCGGAAAACGCCGAGTACCAAGACGCTAAAGACGAACAAGGCTTTAGCGCCGGGCGGATTGTTGAACTTGAATCTCTGATTCGCAATGCGGTGATCATCGAGGAGAGCGGCAATAAAGACTTTGTTACTATTGGCTCAACTATTGAGGTCCGGTGCGGCAGCGACGAGTTTACTTACACCATCACTGGTTCAAACGAAGCCAATCCCGCCGCCGGGTTGATATCAAATGAGTCTCCATTGGGCAGGGCATTTTTGGGCCGGAAAGTTGGTGAGAAAGTCAAGGTAATGATTCCGCGGGGAGATATGGACTGTGAAATTTTGAATATTCAGTAAGTAGATTCTTACTCTCGGACGCGACTGTAACCTGGCTATGAGTCAGGTTCTTTAAATTGACGCAAGACGGTATTTTTAGTACAATAGCTATATATTTTTAGCAAAAACCATGACAACAAAAAAACAAGACGAGTACGATGATCGGATAGAAAAACTCGAAGCAATCAGACACCTGGGTATCAATCCGTACCCTGATTCGTTCGAAAAGACGCATTCCGCCGCGGCGATTGTTACATCAAAGACAGGCACTCAAGTCCAGACGGCCGGAAGGATTTTGACCATCCGTGAGATGGGTAAAATTTGTTTTTGCCATATTCAGGACAGCAGCGGCCAGATTCAGGTGGTGTTGCGGGTTGATGAGATTGGTCAAGAAGAATTTAAGAAATTTTTGAAAATTTTTGATCCCGGAGATTTCGTCGGTATCGCTGGCGAAATTTTCAAAACGAAGCGTGGTGAGTTGTCGGTTTTGGTTAAGCAATTTACCATGTTGGGCAAAACACTGCGCCCGCTGCCAGAAAAATGGCACGGGTTGAAAGATCAGGAGCTGCTCTATCGACAGCGCTATTTGGATTTGATCACTAACCGCGAGACCTTTGAACGCTTTATGTTCCGCAGTGGGTTTATCAAAGCGCTGCGGGAGTTCTACTGGCAGGAAGGTTTTATGGAAGTTGAGACTCCCGTTTTAGCCAATACCGCTTCGGGTGCGCTGGCGACTCCGTTTATCACTCACCACAACGCGTTGGATATCGATGTCTATTTGCGGATTGCGATTGAAACTCACCAAAAAGAACTGATTGTCGGCGGGATGGAAAAAATTTTTGAAATCGGGAGATGCTTCCGGAACGAGGGAATGGATCCGTCACATCTGCAGGAATTTACTAGTTGTGAACACTACGCGGCATATTGGAATTTCGAGGACAATATGCGCTTTACCGAAAAAATGTTTGAATTTTTGCTTAAGAAATTATTTGGCTCACTCAAAATTACTATCAAAGACCGGGCTGGTAAGGCGGTTGAGATAAATTTTAAAACTCCTTGGCCACGGGTTTCATTTGCTCAGCTGCTCAAAAAAGATTCCGGTATTGATATTACCCAACACGAAACCGACGAAAGTTTACGCGCAGCGATCAGCAAAAAAAAGATTACGATTGAAGGCATTGAAAAATTGGGGCGCGGCAACCTGATTGACGCTTTGTACAAAGCCACGTCGCGCGCAAAACTTACTGGGCCGATATTTTTAGTTTCACACCCGGTTGAACTGTCGCCATTGGCGCGGCGCAACAACGACGATCAATCGATTGTCGATCGGTTTCAACTGGTGGTCAATGGTTGGGAGATTGCCAACGCGTACTCTGAGCTTGTTGATCCGCTCGAGCAGCGCAAGCGGTTTGAAATCCAGGCCAAAGCGAAAGCCGCCGGTGACACCGACGCTCACGGCAAGGACGATGAGTTTGTTCGGTCGCTCGAACATGGCGCGCCGCCGATTTCCGGCTGGGGTATGGGAATTGATCGAATTGTTACGTTACTAACCAACCAAGATAATTTACGTGACGTGGTGTTATTTCCGTTACTACGTCCTGAAAAGTAAAAAAACGTATGCTCGGATTGGATCAAATAATTCTTAGGTTACTTTTTGGAACAATCTTGTCCGGGGTTATCGGACTGGAACGCGAGTTTAAGCACAAACCGGCGGGGCTGCGAACCAACATACTCGTTGGTGTTGGCTCAACGTTGGTTATGATCGTGTCACAGTATTTTGAATTTGATCCGGCCCGGATTGCCGCTGGGGTTATCACTGGTATCGGTTTTCTGGGTGCCGGATTAATTATTCAGGATCGAAACGAGGTTCACGGCATTACCACCGCTGCTACCATTTGGGTGGTCTCGGCGGTCGGGTTGGCCGCAGGTATCGGAATGTACGCCGCGGCAACGGCAACGGCACTAATCGCGTTGTTGGTACTGTACTTTTTTGGCAACGACCGTCTCCGCAAATCAATCAAATTACCTTCAAATAAGGAGCTATGAAAACGGTTTTGGTGTTTGGCACGTTCGACACCATTCACCCCGGCCACATTGATTTTTTTCAGCAGGCCCGGCGGTACGGAGACCATTTAGTAGTCGGTATCGCTCGCGATCAAACGGTTAAAAAAGTAAAAGGCCGAATTCCCGGTAACCGTGAGTTTGATCGCAAGAATATGGTTGGAGCACTTCGGTTGGTTGACCAAGTGCTGCTGGGTAGCCACAGCGATCAGATGTATTTGATTCGCAAAGTTAAGCCGGCAGTGGTTTGTCTCGGGTATGACCAACAGGTGTTTGTCGATCAATTAAGAAGTGTGTTTCCAAAATTAAAAGTAGTTCGGTTGAAATCGTACAAGCCGCGCATCTATAAATCATCAAAGCTTCGACAGTTGTAACTTTCAACGTAAAATTATATGCTCGATATCGAAAAAATAAGAACTCATACAGCGGCGGTTACAGCGGCGCTGCTTAAGCGGTTGGCCGATAAAGATTTTAATTTAGACGAGATTTTGCAGCTTGATGACCAGCGGCGCGAACTTATTATTCAGGTTGATTCGCTGCGCGCTGCGCGTAACCAAGCTTCAAAAATTAAGCCTAGCTCCGAGGTAATTGTCGAGATGAAGAAAGTCGGCGAACGGATAAAAAAGTTTTCCGTCGAGCTAGAACAAGTTGAAAAAATACTCAATGAAAAACTGGCTACCTTGCCAAACTTGCCAGCTGACGACGTGGTCGCCGGCGGTAAAGAAAATAATCGGGTTTTGCGGAGTCGCGGTGAGAAGCCGATGTTTAAGTTTGAAACTCAGGACCACGTTTCGCTGGCAACTAGTTTAAAAATTATCGATTACGAACGTGCCGTTAAGATGTCAGGCAATGGCTTTTGGGTCTACCGTGATCAAGGAGCGATTCTTGAGTGGGCGCTATTAAATTATTTTATTGATTTTCACCGTAAGAACGGCTACACATTTTTACTACCGCCGTATCTTTTAACGGAGCAGTCAGCATACACTTCTGGCCACTTACCAAAGTTTCGCGATGATTTGTACTGGACGCAGGATAAGCTGTGCTTAAACGCCACCAGTGAGATGATGCTCGGTAATTATCATCGTGATGAGATTCTTGACGCGCAAACCTTACCGTTGAAATACTTCGCGTACTCAGCTTGTTTCCGGCGAGAGGCTGGCAGCTACCGGGCGGAAGAGCGGGGGATGATCCGCGGCCACCAGTTCAATAAAATTGAAATGTTTCAGTTCACCAAGCCAGAGCAGTCGTGGCAAGCGTTTGACGAATTGGTCAGTAATGCCGAGAAACTAGTCGACGGCTTGGGTTTACATTTTCAGAGCGTGCAGCTGGCAGCAGGGGACGCCAGCGCCGCGATGGCAAAAACGATTGATATCGAAGTTTGGATTCCGAGCATGGGAATCTACAAAGAAGTCAGTAGCGTATCGAACGCGCTTGATTACCAGGCGCGCCGCGGGAGTATCCGTTTCAAAGATGCCACAAGCAGCAAAACTGAGTTTGCCCACACCCTCAACGCCTCAGGCCTGGCGACCAGCCGCTTGCTGCCGGCGATTCTGGAACAGTTTCAAACCAAAGACGGTTCAGTAAAAATTCCAAAAGCTTTGCAGAAATTTTGCGGATTTAAAGAAATAAAGAAAGCTAGGTGAGTAACCTAGCTTTGAAGATGTCTATCGGATGGCAAACAGGCCAAATATCGGAACGACTGGAGTAGTAGGCTTGAGGCCAATTTGTTTGGCTTCACGCTTGCCGGCGGCAATAATTGCTTCGATTTGATCGGCAGTGAAACCTAACGTTTGAGCCCTTTCTAGAGCTTCAATTGCCTCAGCAATTGTCCCGCCAAGCGCGTGAATATTATGCAGCCCCTGTCGCGCCACACGTCTTTCGTAACCTAAACACGACATTAAAATCCCCCCTTTCAATAATGAGCGAATAGTGTTGTTGATTTATAGATAACATAAATTATCGTTATTTGTCAAGATGTACGAACTATGGTTAGAAATTTCAAAATCAGCTTTACAGCAGTATTGCTGGGTCAGCAGGGGACCGGATACGTCCGCTCCTTGCAGAGAACGCTTGTCAAATAAATAACCCGCGAAATTGTATCGCGGGTGGGACGAAATGATATATTACCGCCTCGCGCGCTTTCTGAACCGTCTTTTTTGGTACCGCTTGCGGCGGTTAGTTTTGCCGACTTCAGTTGATCGGTGGCATCGGGTGTGGGTTTGTTCATGTAAGTTGCTTAAAAGAATGGTTCGCTCGTCAGGCGGTAGTAACTTCAAAAGATCAGGGAAATGCCTGTTCATGAAAACACCTCCTAGCAGGCAAAGTATCGTATACGTAGAAGCTTAAATTAAATTTCAGTGTATGTCTAGCCCAAAAAAAATTCGTGTCGTGGTACTCTTTGGTGGACAGTCAGGAGAGCATGAGGTTTCAGTGGCCTCGGGGAAATCGGTAATTGCTGCTCTAAACAGCGAAAAATATGACGTATTGCCGATTGCGATTACTAAGCAGGGAGCTTGGTTATCCGGCAAAAAGGCGAAGCAGTATTTAACGCTGCTGACTGGTGCGGCAACGGAAGGCGGAATCACCGAGGTACAAACCAGCTCGTTGGTTACAACAGGGGATACGACGACCGCGCTTGAACCCTTGGCGGAAAAGCTGTCAGAGCAACATATTGATATTGTGTTACCGTTGATTCACGGCAGTTTTGGTGAAGACGGACGCTTACAGGGGATGCTTGATATGCTCGGCGTGCCGTACGTTTTTTCCGGGATGCTGGCTAGCGCGCTAGCGATGGATAAACCAAAAGCAAAACTCTTTGCCAAGCAAGCTGGCCTACAAGTGCTGCCTGAAGTGGTTTTAACCAGTTCAGATGTTGAGGTGGCAACTATTGCGGCGCAAGTAGGATTACCCGCGGTGGTCAAACCAGCTGAATTAGGGTCGTCAGTTGGAATCAGAATTGTTCATGACGAAAAGGAACTCGCAACGGCAATCAGAAACGCCTTTGTCTACGGCAAGAAAGTAATGGTCGAGCAATTTAAAGCCGGCCGAGAATTGACCGTTGGAGTTTTTGGCAATCAGCCGCCCCGGGCACTGGCGGTTATTGAAATTATTCCCCAGGGGTCGGAATTTTACGACTACACGGCGAAGTACGCGGCTGGCGGCAGCAAGCACGTTTGTCCGGCGCAGATACCGGCAGCGATTGAACAGCTGGTAAAGCAAGACGCAGTTAAGGTATTTGGCGCGCTTGAGTGTTGTGATTTGGCGCGGGTCGATTTTATCTACAACGAAAAAGAAAACGCGGTTTATTTCTTAGAGATAAATACTATTCCGGGGATGACCAGCACGAGCTTAGTGCCAGACGAAGCGCGGGAAGCTGGAATTGATTTTACAGATTTTCTTAACCAGTTGATCCAGATGGCTTTAACACGGTACTCCAATGCTCAAAAAAAAGCGTAAAGATTTTGAGAATAAAACTTTTCACAACCCCTTTTTTGAAAAGCGGCGCCAGCCACACCGAAAAGGAGTTTTTTTCGTGCTGGCTGGCATTTTTTTGATTGGCGGTTTTTTATTTTTAGGCTATTGGCAGCTCCACATTACTACCGTTACTGTCGATGGGACTGATGACCAGGTCGCCCAAAGCATCCAGCAAGCCGCAACCTCGCAGCTGACTCAGCGCCGTTTTTTTATTTTTCCCCAGTCTAATCTGATTTTTTTTAATAAGAAACAATTGGTTGAGACGTTAAAAAATCAGTACCAGATCGCCGGTGTTAATATTAAAAAAAAACCACGGTCGTTAGATATTACAGTCGGCCAGCAACCGTACCGCATTATTTTAATTTCCGGCAATACCCAGTACTACTTAAATGACGTCGGACTGGTCATTACCGAAGTCAATAGTCAAAATCAACTATCCATCACGCCAGTCGGCGATGGTGTTGAGCTGGTTCGCAGCGGCGTTAGCGCCAGTGCGTACCCAGTGGTAATCGATCAGAGTAACCGCGAGATTAGTATTGGCGGCACGGCGCTGGCTCCAGAAAAAGTTGTGTTTATCACCGAATTGGTTGCCGCTTTTGCTGACAACCGTTTGCCGGGCATTACCACTTTTGAAATTCGCTCGCCGGCTGCCGAAGACTTGGTGGCTACTACCCGAGATGGTTGGTACGCTTACTTTTCGTTTAAAAATTCAGTTTTCCAGCAGGTTAATAAACTCCTTGCCATTATTAATGAGCGCGTTGATGATCCAGCTAGGCTCGAGTACATCGATCTGCGGTTTGGTGAAAAAGTTTTTTACAAATAAAAAAAGAAGAGGCGGTCGCTTTTTTACGGCGACCGCCTGGGGTGAGGCTAGGCAGGATGTGTGAGGGGGGTTACACGGCCGCGACCATCTGGCGACGCGGCGTCTGCTGGAAGGTGTGTTCGATGTAGCTGTTGAGCTGCGGCGAGTAGTCGACGAGCTTGAAGAGCGTCTGCTCGATCGCGTCGATGACGCGAAGCAGGTGCCAGCCGCCGCTGGGCCAGTGGTGCTTGCTGCTATCGCCGAAATCCAGCGACATTTGGTGGGCGTAGATGTTGATATCCACGCCGTACTCGCCGTCGATCCTCCGCGGCCGGTACGTGATGTCGATGTGGCCGGTGGAAGGCAGGGTTTCGGGATGGTAGAGTAAGATCTCGGTGATCCCACTGAACCTGACCTCCACCAGGACGTGCCCCGGCAGCTGGTCGTGCTGACCGTTGTTCTGAATTCCCGGCAAGGACCGGAAATCCTGCACCTGTTCGACTTCGAACGTTTCCATGTTAACCTTGAACTTCACTATCGTTCTCCTTTCATTTCTCCCTTTTTGGGAGAGGCCTCGGTGAACACAAATGTACTTTAATGATCATAAATAAATTATAGCATATAATTAAAATATTGTCAATACTTTATTGTGATATTTAGCTAAAATTAGCTAATTTATGAAAAAAATATTTGTTACTAAAGAATCCGGCGATAGGGAAGTGTTCTCTGTGGCAAAACTACGAGCATCGTTGAAGAAATCCGGCGCAAGGCGCCAGCAGATCGAAGAAGTCCTGAATCAAATCACCTCACATATCCGGCCTGGTATGAGAACCAGCGAGATCTACCGGTTGTCATTTCAATTACTCAAGTCGCTTGGTAAGCCCTATGCTGCTCGCTACAGCCTGAAGCGGGCGATTATGAGCTTGGGACCGAGCGGCTTTCCGTTTGAGAAGTATCTAGCGGCGATTTTGACTGAAAATGGCTACCGGACCCATACCAACCAAATATTCGAGGGGCGCTGTATTACGCATGAGGTAGACGTGGTGGCAGAGATTCCGGACAAAAACATTCATGCCATTATTGAAGCTAAATTTCACAACCGGCCAGGGCATAAGACCGGTAGCAAAGACGCGATGTATTCGCACGCGCGATTTATTGATATTAATGAGTCATGGGTCGCAAAACGTAAACGGGGAGCAAAGCCGGCGAAAGGGGAGTTGCAGAGCTGGTTGATGACCAATACTAAGGTAACTAGCCAAGCCCGGCAGTACGCTGAATGTGTTGGGATGCAGATTATTAGTTGGACCTATCCGCACGGCAATAGTTTGCAGGATTTGATCGAGACTAAGGGTTTGTATCCCGTAACCGCGCTGACAACGCTTTCAAAACGCCAGAAAGATGATTTACTCCGGATTGGCGTGGTTTTGTGTAAGGACATAGTACAAGACGCTAAAATCCTTAAGCGTTTGAGATTAAGTCCAGCTAGCCGCAATCGATTAATTGACGAGATCCAGACCCTTTGTGGTGGCATTGTCTAATTAATAATCTTAAGCGACACTGTGGATAAAAATATATTTTTGTGTCGCTTAACTAGATTTTACGACATTGAAGTTCCGAAACCATCTCTATGTCGCAAAATCTAGTGATCTTATACGACTCTGGGGATAACTTAACTATCTAGAGTCGTATAAGATATATTGTGCGACGCATACAATCCACCAAAACCTTATAATTATCCACTTCCCTATACAATAAAACAGCCCAGTAGTATAGCTAGGCTGTTTTATTTTTTGTTTATTTAACTAGTGTGTGACACTGCTAGTTAAATTTTATGCTTTATCGCAATGTGTTAAATGAGCTGGTAGTGGTGGCCATATTCCCCGCTTGGTCGGCAGACTCAACTAAGAAATAGTATGTGGTTGATGCCGTTAAGTTGTTTAAGGTCAGAGAGTGATTAAGAACGTAGTTTGCGTTGCTTACGGCATCAGTTGATGACGCTGTGGATGGCGGTTCTAGGGAAAACTCAATTCGGCTATTAGCCAGCTCGTTAGTTACCCAAGAGACTAAAGCGCTGGTAGTTGTTGGTGTGGTGGTGAGGCCAGAAATAATTGGATTGATTATATCAGGCGTGGTGGTGGCATTATCGTTGTCATCGTCATCCTGGTTTTTGTTTCTCGCACACTCGCGGGCAGAAATAGCCGGTTGTGCCGGAACAACGACACCAACACCACGTTGGGTAAGCGCGGGCATGGCTGGGACAGCTCGACATTTGTCGGTATCAGCCAAGCGGATCTGACGCCTGATTTGTTGCCTGATTTTTAATCCCCTATCGGCATCAATCGTTTCGGTTTCATTGATTTCTTCTTCTGGATCAAAGTCATTTGACTGGTCGATATCAGCACCAATGGTATAGGTAGAAAAGAATGCCGCAGAAAGGTCATCAATGAGCTTGTTCCAATCTTCGCCGTACAGTGCTTGAGCAATGTTTTCAGTTTTTACCCAGCGTAGAACTCCCCCGCGTGAAACAGCATAAACTTTCGGGTCAGTTTGGATTTTAATCAAGAGTACGCCTGGGCGGTAGCGAATCGTGCCCGCCAGTGGGATTTCAGCTAGCTGCGCTTCGGTAACCACCACAACATCGGAGAAATCAACAAACCAGCTCTTGTAGGTATGCTCATTCGGGAAAACATACCGCTGGCCATCGCTGGCTACGTAGTAGAGGGTGTCTGAGCTTTCGAGCTTGATAATTTGACCCTCAAATGAGCTTTCTGCCACTGCCGGCAGGGTTAGGTTGCTAAGAAGCGCAAAGCTCAAGATTAGCGCCGCAACAAGCGTTTTTTTCATAGGCTGTAACATTATGATTAAGTTATACGACTACATTATACCACGTCATTGGTTTAAGATTTGACAGTAACAGCTAAAAAACGCTACAGTGGCGTGTCTAGCTCCTTTACAAGGCAATTTCTCCTCTCTTCCATTGGGTATCGCGGTACTTAGTGGTGGGGAGGCAGAAATTGCGAGAAAAAGCTCGCACGTGGCTTGGGTGGTCACCAAAGCAGCGAACTGCGCTTCCCTGCGTTAATCATTACTTTAAAGCATATGATTAAAGCAGTTAGTTTCGCTCTTTCGCTTGCTCTGACCATTCTGGTCCTCAAGCTTTTTCTCCCCGAGGTAGCTGTTGGGCTAATCGAGCTAATCACGAAAGTGATTACTATTGCCAATCTGGCACTCGATCATGCCACTGTTCGGCTGCCCTAACCGGGACCTCAAAAAAGCTTGGAAATTTTCCAAGCTTTTTTCTTTCTGTTCAATTTTTTAACCAACTATGGTCGCTCGCGGCGGTACAGTATGTAGGAGTAGACAACCGGTGTTAATGCCACTGTCACCAACGAGCCAATAAAGATATTCCAAGAAATAGTATTGGGTAAAAACGCCACAACAATCATCGCTACGCCGAGCAACACAAATAGTTTGCCGCCTAGTTGGTGAGTTTTTTGCCAAACAGCTTCGCTCGACAATGTCCACGGAGTACGAATACCGATAAACCAGTTGCGTTTAATTTTTGCCATGTAGTTACCCATCACGACAAACAGTCCGCCGATTATTAGTGGCACCAAAATTTCAACCCGGATTGATTGGTTGATTGCCGCCAAGCTGGTAATAAAATACAAAACCGTGAAGGTGGCAACCAGTAGATTTTTAAAAATATGGTACACCTTGGCGAATTCGGCGTACCGCTCTTTTTTTGGGTCAAGGTAGGGCAAGAGCAGCATCATGATGTACATGCCGATAATAATTGTAGGAAAAAGAAACGTGGCGAACTCTCGCGAAGACCAGTCGTCGACTTCTCCGCGGAAGTTCCAGTGGGTCGGGACCTGATCAGGCAGCAGCGGATATAAAATAAATCCGCCGATAAGTACCGCAGCGATTAATAGTAATGGCACTAACTCGGTTTTTACGGTGGGTTTAACGGGGTTTGCCATATTTTTTTGAATTAAAAAATGAATAAAGATCTTGGGCGATCTCTTCAAAGACCGAGAGATTGAGCGAATAAAAAATCTGTTGACCCTGACGCTGAGTGCTAACCAAGCCCGCTTCTCTGAGTTTGGCGAGATGATGCGAAAGTGACGGCAGGGAAATATTAAAATTACTTGCCAGTTCATTGACCGACATGTTTTTTTTCTTGAGTAGTTCAAGAATTTTACGGCGATTGTGGTCAGCCAGAGCGCTGAATGTGGTGCTGAGGGTCATATCCCCTGTTTTTAGCGGAGTGGGTAATATTTAGATATTTTAATAACTATCTAAATATTAAGATAAATAAAAAAAGCTGTAAAGTTTAATTATCCACAGTTACGGCAAATATTCCAGTGGGTTAACCGGGATACCATCAAGACGCACTTCCAAGTGGAGATGAGGGCCGGTACTTAGATTGCCTGCTCCAACACTTCCTGGAGCACCGCCACTCAACGCAATCGGTTGTCCCTTAGTGACGTATTCATCTACCCCAACCAGTGGTTTAGAGATGTGACCGTAGACGGTTGAAAGACCGTCATTGTGAATTAGCATAATGTAGGCGTAGCTCTTATCACCGGCAAATTTAACTCGTGCGACATAGCCAGACTCCGCTGCTCGAACGGTAGTCCCCTGCCCTGCACGGATATCAATGGCCGGGTGTTCAAAAATGTAGCGGAATGGGTAATCAGGATCGTGAAAGTACGCGGTAATGCCATTATTAATCACCGGCCAGGCCAGGCGAGCTGGACCGAAATCATTGAATCGTTCCTGGGCTTCCCGGGCTTCAAGCTCCTCACGGACGCGTTTTTCAAGGGTGGCGATGTCAGAATTAATTTGCTGCTGCTCGAGTTGCAGCTGGTAGACATAGTTTTGGTACTGTTTTTGGGTCAGCCGAGTTTGGAACAGTAAGAATTCCTGGGCGTTACTTCGCTCATCGAGTTCATCACGCTGACTGACGAGTTCTTTTTTGAGCGTTTCTTCTTGGGTTCTTTTTTCTTCAAGGTTTGATTTTTGGATTTCTAGATCTTGCTTAGCCAGTTTGAGCTGGGTGAGCGTATCGTTGAGGCTGCCGTGGATTTCTTGGGTATGCTGGTAGTAGTCGAATAGTTCGGAAAACGAATCGTTGACCAGCAGAACCTCAAGTAGATTCGCTTGGTCGTTGCGGTCGATTAGATTGATATAGGCGCCGATTTTTTCTTTCTGCAGCGCTACCCTTTTTTCCGTGTCTAAAATTTTTAAATTTAACGCGTCGATTTCCAGAGTCGTTTGTTCAATTTTTAACTCGGTTGTCTGAATGTCGAGTTCAAGTTTCGCGAGTTGGTTTTCTAGCAGGGCGACTTGCTGGTTGAGGCTGCTGACTTCGCGGCGTTTTAATTCGATCTGTTCTTTGAACGCGTCGATTTCTTTTTGGAGTTTATCGATCTCGCGCCGGTGATCTTCGATTTCATTGTTGAGTTGGCCAATGTCAGCCTCTTCCTGGGCGGTGGCTGCCGGTAAAGAAAGAAAAAAAAGCGCGCCGATTAAACCAATGCCAAATAGCGCATTGTAAGTCAGTACGCGCAGCGTACTTTTTTGTTTTTTATTGCGCAGTGATTGCCAAAACATACAGATACGTACCTAGTATAACAATTTCGCTGTTATTTTTCTAATTTATTAATGGCGGTTTCGAGGCGCGCCGTCGTTTCTTTTTTACCCAACGCTGCCGCGATTTCGAACGGCCCGGGTGAGGCTTTGCGCCCGCTTAAGGCGGCGCGTAGCGGCCAGAGGATCTCTCCGACCGACCGCTGGCTCTTTTCAATCAGGGTAGCGAGTGTTTTTTCTATAGTGGCCTGGTTCCATTTTTTTTCTAAGATCGAGTCCAATGCTTCAACAACTGATTTTAGGCTAGTATGAGTTTCCGCTTGGGTCATTTTTTTCCAAAGCAGTAGACTAGTTTCGTACTGTGGCGGTTCAAAGAAAAAGCGCACCATCTCGGGCAATTCGTCGAATCGTTTAATACGTTTTTGTTCGGTAGCAACAATTTTTTCTAGCTGCGCCGGCGGGGCGTTCAGGCCGGCGGCGGCTAAGTGCGGAGAGGCCAGCGCGCAGAATTGTTTGGGCGAAAGCTTTCGCACGTACTGGCCGTTGATCCAATCCAATTTTTTAGTGTCGAAAACCGAGCCGGATTTATTAACCTGTTCGAGTTTAAAGTTTTTTATCATCTCCTCCAATGAAAAAATTTCTTGTTCAGTTCCCGGGTTCCAGCCCAACAGCAGCACGAAATTCAGCAGCGCTTCGGGCAGGTAGCCTTTTTTCAAATACTCTTCTACCGCCACATCGCCTTGGCGTTTCGACAGCTTTGATTTGTCGGGATTCAGTAGCAGCGGCAGATGGGCAAATTTCGGCAGTTCCCACTGGAATGCCTGGTAAATCAGGATATGTTTTGGCGTTGAGGGCAGCCACTCTTCACCCCGAATCACCAGCGTTACTCCCATCTCGTGGTCGTCAACCACATTGGCCAGGTGGTAGGTAGGAAAACCGTCGGATTTCAAAAGTACTTGATCGTCGATAGTGGCGGCCGCAAAAGATACCTCGCCGCGGACTAAATCGGTAAAGCCAATCGTGCCGGTTTGGGGCGTTTTGAGCCGAACTACCGCCGGCTCGCCGGCGGCATGGCGTCGCTGCGCCTCGGCGGCACTCACCTTTCGGCAGCAGCGATCGTACATGGTTGGTTTGCTCGCCTGTTGCTGCTGGTGGCGGATTTGTTCAAGTCGTTCCGAGCTGCAGAAGCAGCGGTAGGCGTGGCCACTTGTAATGAGTTGTTCTATGGATTTTTGGTAGAGCTCAATCCGCTGCGATTGGTAGATTACTTTTTTATTGTCCCAGGTGAGATTAAATTTTTTCAGTATTTCTTGGAGCTGGATATCGGCACCAGCAACTTTTCTTGCCTGATCGGTGTCTTCGATTCGTAAAAAAAACTTCCCGTTCTGTGCTCGGGCAATCAGAAAATTGTATAACGCAGTTCGTAATCCGCCGACGTGGAGAGAGCCAGTCGGGCTGGGGGCGAATCGAGTACTGGTGGGTTTAATCATCGAGTAAAAAATTTTTTCTTTAGGTTGTCTACGATTACCAGCAGCGGGAAAATAATGACAGCGTCAACAATTCGTCGCCACCGCCACGGCTGGCTTACCAGTCGGTAGAGCCATTCCAGGCCGAGTCGTTGGATAATTTCCGGAGCGCGATTGACTCGGCCGGCGAGAAAATCTAACGCTCCGCCGACACCGACTGCCAACTGAACGCTGTCTAAGCGGTCGAGATTTTTAAATATCCAGCGTTCTTGTTTGCCGTGACCGAAGGCGACAAAAATAATTTTTGGCTTGGCGGCATTAATTTCATGTATGAGCTGTTCGTTGTGATCGGGCAAGCCGGCGGCATCTACCGCTCCCCCGTCGTTGGTGCCGGCAATTAGTAGATTGGGAAAATGACGGCGAAGAGTTGCGGCCGCATCCACGGCAGTATTTTGAAACCCACCCAAAAGAAAAATCGGCAACTGCCGGATTTGAGCGAATTCGCACAGATACCAGACGAGATCAACACCCGTGAACCGACGCAGCCGTTTACCCATCAGTTTTGCGGCCATGAGCAAGCCAATTCCGTCAGGGATCGCGATGTCGGCGTAGTTTAAAATATCTTTGAACTGACTATCGCGATGAGCCAGGACTAAAAATTCTGGATTCGGGGTGACAATGTAGTGTTTGTTTTTAGTCGAAAAAAAACGGTCAACCGTTTCCAGTACTTCCTGCGGAGAAAACGTGTTGATGTGTACTCCGAGTAGTTCAATCTCGTTACTGTTCATAGCAAAAACGGTGCTAGGCTAAAGATTTTGTGATTGCAGTATACCATTTAAACGTGTTATAATCAAGCAAATGAAGTCACAGTTGAGTAAAATTATCGCGGTGTTTGTTTTAGTAACACTCTCAGTTCCTGCTGGGAGTTTTGAAGCACAGGCAGCGTATTTTTTTAATCCCCACTTTATTATTTCAGACGAAGAGATGGCTGATTACCAGTCGTTGACCCGAGGTCAGATCCAGCAGTTTCTGAAAGACAACAACAGCGGTTTGACACGACTAATTACCACTAACTTCGAGGGGTTTACTAAATCCGCCGCTGATATTATTGCTGATGCGGCGATTGAAAGTCAAATCAATCCTAAGGTGCTTTTGACCACTTTACAGAAAGAGCAGAGCCTAATTGGCGACCCGAACCCCACCCAGCGACAGATCGATCGGGCGATGGGCTACCGCTGTCCCGATAGCGGCAGCTGCCACCCCAATACGCTTGATTTCGGTAAACAAGTTGATGGCGCGGCCTGGCAGTTTCGGCAGTATCTCGATGCGCCTTTACGCTGGACGTTTCAGGCCGGTAATCAGTATGAGATTGATGGGTATCTGATTCGGCCGGCCAATACCGCCACCGCTGGTTTGTACAACTATACTCCGCACTATTCAGGTAATGAGCGGTTTTGGCGGTTATGGGTTGACTACTGGGGCCGGAATTTTCCTGACGGATCGTTGGTTAAAGCACCAGACAGTCCGGCAGTCTGGTTGATCCAGTACGGGGTACGTCGCTTGATTACCTCGTACGCGGTGCTGCTGTCGCGGTTTAATCCCCAATCGATTTTAACCATTAGCCGCAGTGATTTAGAAAAATATGAAATCGGTCCGTCAATTAAATTTTCCAATTTTTCTTTACTGCAATCGCCTGACGGCAAGATTTACTTAGTGGTTGATGATTACATTCGGCACATCACTTCACCTGAAGTATTCCGGACGATTGGCTACAATATCGAAGAAGTCGAACCAATTGATGATGCCGATCTGGCGGCCTATCAACTTGGCGACCCGATTACACTGGAAAGCATTCATCCGACCGGCGCGCTGTTGCAGGACAATACCAGCGGCGGAGTGTTTTTTGTCCAGGATGGTCTGAAGCATCCGATTTACTCTAGAGAATTAATGAAAGCCAACTATCCGAATCGGATTTTAACTCAAGTGAGTCCCGAGGAACTAGATCAGTACCAGACCGGCTCACCGGTTAAGTTCCGCGACGGGACGCTTGTTCGGGCTTCAAACGATTCTAAAGTCTATGTTATCGCTAACGGTATACGCCGCTGGGTGCAAGATGAAGCCGCGTTTGCAAACTTCGGTTACAAATGGGATAATATAATTACTACCTCCCAGCAGGCAGTGTTGGTTCATGAATTGGGAGAACCAATCGAATAAATTTTTAATATTTTTTTAAAGGTAGGAGTATGCCAATAGTTTTTTCCGCGATTGTCCCCCACCCACCGGTTTTAGTACCGGAAATTGGCAAGGACAATTTAGAAAAAATCGCCAAAACCGCCGATGCCCTGGTCGAATTGGAACAGGCGCTCTATGCCGCTAAGCCGGAAAGTTTGGTAGTAATAGCGCCGAGCGAAAAAATTCTTGATGATGCCTTTAACATCAATTTCAACCCCAGCTACACGGCGACGTTTAAAAAATTCGGTGATTTTACGGTTGAATTTAAGTACCGCAGCGATTACTTAACGATTCAAGAAATTCGGGCTGGTGATGAGAGTCACACCCAGGTGCCGATTGTTTTGACCAGTGAGGAAGAGTTGGGCCATGAATTTTCCGTACCACTGTTTGCCCTGACCAGCCATTTGAAAGATTTACCGGTTATTCCCATTACCTATTCAAAACTGGATGCCGCACAGCACTTTGCATTTGGCCAATTTCTCCACCGGGAGCTATCAAAAATTGATAAGCGGTTTGCCGTTATCGCCTCGGCGGATCTGTCTAATAAATTAACCAAAGATGCGCCGGGCGGCTTTTCGGAGAAGGGTGTGCTCTACGACCGGACCATTACCAAGTTGCTTGAAGATCACGACGTTCAAAAAATTGTTAGTTTCGACGAAGCATTAGCCCAAGAATCGGGTGAGTACGGCCTTCGGGCAATTCAGATTTTTTTAGGCGTGATTGCCACGCTCAATGTAGCGCCAAAAGTATTGTCGTACGAAGCACCGTTCGGGGTGGGCTATGTGGTAGTCAACTACGAATTCAAATAAACAAAAACAGCCGTTACTTTCGATAAAAAGTTCAGGCTGCTTTTTATTTTTTGATGTTTTCAATCACTTTAAAAAAGTAGCGCCACGGTTCGCCGGGGGCCAGTTCTTTGGTATCATTGAACGCTTTTTCAACGATACTTCTCGGGTGCAACTTACAAACTTTAAAAACAGCAGTGCGTTTGGGGCCAGGAATCCGCAATTCGTCGATTATTCGCAGCGCCAACTCCTGCCACTGGTAGGCCGGTGGCTTTTTACCCCGCGGCTTTTTAAAAATATCACCGATTTGCTCTGGTTGGTTGACTTTCATGCGGGTAGTATAACATTTTTTGCCGACACAATTAATTAATTTTTTTACTTATCCCCACGCTAGATCCCTTGACTTGAATATTTTTAAGCGGTACAATAGGGCTTTCAATACAAGATTATCTCCCCCGTTTTCGAGGGAGATTTGATTTTTCAGCCGTTAAAATGCAAAAACAAAACTTCGAAATTATTGAACAACTAAGATACTATCTCACGCTCCAACTGGAAGCCCACCAGCGGCAGGATGTACAACACTACGATGAACTCGAACAAGTCATTCGGCAGCTCGAGCAGGAGCTCTAGGCACCCCAGTTTACTGTGCTATACTACTAGCAGTTGTATATGGCAAAGAATCTTACTCTGGTAATTGACCCAGATCCACGATTGCGGCAGCATTCTAACATGGTGCCGCTTGCCGTCATTACCGACCCCAAGACCCAGGAATTTATCGATTCGATGTATAAAACCATGAAAAGCAACAACGGTGTGGGGTTAGCAGCGGTGCAGGTCGGTCGGCTAGATAAAATTATTATCGTTGATACTCAGGATGGCCCGTTGGCGTTGATTAACGCCGTTATCAAGAAGCGTTCGCTTTTTAAAGAAGAGGGCGAAGAAGGTTGTTTAAGTATTCCGGGGGTGTTCGGGCTGGTGAAGCGGTCAAAATCAGTCACGGTGGCGGCTCATGACCGTACCGGCCAGCCGACTACTTTTACCGCCAAGGGTTTTTTTGCCCGGGTCATCCAGCACGAGATTGATCATACCAACGGCATTCTATTTACCGACAAAACCAAAAAGATAATTAGCGGCGAAACCAACTATCGTTGATCGCCTCAAATAGCCCAGTGATGGCACCCGACCAAAAATCAGATGAGTTAAGAATTATTTTTTTGGGAACAGCTCAATTCGCCATCCCCTTCTTGCAGGCTTTGATTAAGCACGGGTACAAGCCTGTTTTAGTAATTACCAAACCCGATGAAGCGTCGGGGCGCAACCAGCAGCTGACCGCCCCTCCACTGAAAGTCGCGGCCCAACAGTTGCGTTTGCCAATAGCTCAACCAAAAACATACGCCGAGCTGCATGCTCTCATAGAGAAACATCAACCGGACGTCTGTGTGCTGGTGGCGTACGGCCGAATTATTAAATCGCAAACCCTAACACTACCCCGGTTTGGGTTCATTAACGCCCACCCGTCGCTGTTACCGGCGTACCGAGGCCCGTCACCGGTCCAAACGGCGATACTTAATGGCGAACAAAAAACTGGTATTACGTTGATTCAACTCGATGAGCAGATTGATCACGGTCCGATTATCGCTCAGGAAAGCGCGCCAATCCAACCAACCGATACCAATAGTACCCTACACGAACAATTAGCGCAGCGCGGGGGAGCACTACTGGTTACTATACTGTCGCCGTATACCCGCGGACTGGTGCCGACCAAGCCGCAAGACGAGACTAAAGTATCGATGACCAACATTTACCAACGCGCTGATGGTGCGATTGATTGGCAACAGCCGGCTGCCGCTATTGATCGGCAGTACCGGGCACTGCAGCCGTGGCCCGGAGTATTTACGATCTGGGCCGGTAAGCGGGTCAAACTTAACGATTTGACTGCTCAAGCTTCAAACGATGCTATTAGACCCGGTTTGGTGGCGGCGGTTGGCGATAAGGTTATTGTCGGTACTGCTGCCGGTGTGATTGTGGTCGGGCGGCTGCAGCTTGAGGGTAAAACAGAAATGGCTGCCTTTGAATTTATCAAGGGCAACCAGTCGTTTGTCGGCAGTCAGTTGGGCTAAGGCGTGGTTTTTAATTGAGTGGCGCGGGCGTTAAAGCCTGTTTTTTGTACGGCAACCGCGACAAGTAGGATAAAGCCGATTCCCAACGGATGGTTGAGGTAGGGAGAGAAAATATTGGTAACGGTAATGGCCAGCAATGCTGAAAATAATCCCCAGGCAACCGCGGACTCAGCGCGCTGCCAGAGCTCTTTGGCTTGCTTAAAGATAATCCAGGCATATGCCAGCAGGCCCAGAAGTCCGATTTTAAGCATTATATCGAGGTATCCCCACTCGAAGGCGTAGGTGGTATAGATCCCCCCGGGATGCGTAGCTACAATTCGTGGGTCACTACTGACGTAGGTTAACGTTTTACCAAACCCATAGCCGACCAGCAGGTGCTGGAAAATCGCCTCGCCCAAAGGCTGTAGCTGGCTAATTCGGCTCATTCCGGCCGGTTCTCGGTCAAAGCCGCTGAATCGGTTGGCGATGGGGTTACCACCGAGACTGCCGCTTGCAAGCTGCAAGAGTAGGCTGCCGGCAATAACAATAAGTACTAACACACCACCGCCGGTAAGCGCACCCGTAATTGTCAGCCTTTTTTGCCAAATGAGTACTCCAGTGGTAAATAATAACGCGGTTAACCCGCCAACCCAAAAGCTGCGAGACTGACTAATTAGTAGCGCGGTGGTAATTAGGAGTAGATACCCAAGGCTCAGGAAGCGTAGTTTTGCGCTCCACTGCTTCCAGTTCAATAAGATGATTGCGCCGGCGATTGCTACTCCAAGGGTTAAAAAAATTTGTGATTGGGTAAAGATCCGAAAGAGCGTACCGCTGATATAGGTGATTTCACCGGTGCCGGTGACGCGAATCCAGCGGTAGAACGGATCACCGATTGAAATTATTCCGAAACTAAAGAGGGGTAGCAGCACAATTGTTTTAAGCGCCAGGTAGCCGGTGGCGGCGACAAACGGCACCACCAGGATCCGATGGAGGGATTGCCACGGGACGGAAAGAAACACTGGCAGCAGTAAGAAAAAAAGCCAGCCGTTAACATCAAAAAAAACCACATTCGAATCATTGTTAATTATTCCCTGAGCCAGGCCGACTCCAAGTAGAATAAAAAGCGGAGCAAACGACAGATTTATTCGGGGAAGTTTTTTTTGGACCAGCATTCGCGTTGCCCAGCCGACTAACAGAGCGGTAAACAGCGCCATGCGAATCGAGAAGTTAAAGCCGCTGATCGGCAGTACGAAAAGATGACCTTGTGAACCGACGAGCAATTCAAAAATTACAATCGCCAGGCCGACGGTTGGGCTGCGCAGGGAGAAAATAAATGTGGCGAGGGCGGCCGTGAGGAGTAAAATTCCGCCAAAAATCGGTCGCTGAAAAGTAAAAAAAGAAGCGGCATCAATTACGCTGGCGGTAATCAGAACCAGGAAGGTATTTTTAAGGTTAAATGCCATGTTTACGAAAATAGTACGCGGCGCTGCGTAAAAACTGAATTTGTTTTTTAAGAGTCAGCTGCTGCTTGAAACTCATCCCGCCGTGGTGAATAATTTCTCCTTCGGTGACAAACCAGACTTCCCAGTCGGCAGCCGACACCCGGCGGCAAAAATCAACTTCTTCAAACCAAATAAAAAAATTTTCATCAAGCAGACCAACCTGATCGAGCACTGCTCGGCGAATGATAAAAAATGATCCCGCTACTTGGTCAACCAGTTGGGTTTTTTTGTAATCAAAGTCGAGCGCGAAGTAGTGCTCCAGCGCCGGTAGATGCGGAGCCAGCTTAGCGATTTTTGAAAAAATCAGCAGCAGCGCCGGTAGCGTCGGAAACCGGCGAACAGAATGCTGAAGCGTCAGATCGGTATTACGGTGACGGCAGCCGGCCACACCGGCTTTCGGGTGGGTCTGGAAAAAATTCAGCATGGTTTCCAGCACACCCGAGCGAAGCTCAGTGTCGGGATTGAGCAGCAGCACCAACTCGCCGTGTGATTCGATGATCCCCTGGTTGTTGGCCACGGCAAAACCGCGGTTTGTTGAATTTGCCAATACGGTAACGGTTGGATGGTCGCGCCGTACCATTTCGACCGTCTTGTCGCTAGAATTATTATCAACCACGATTACTTCAAGGCTGATTTTACTGGCGAATTTTTCGATTGATCGCAAACACGCGTCGAGCAGTTCGCTGACATTCCACGAGACAATAACAATCGAAATTTGGATCATAGAATATCGGTCGGGTTAATTTTTTTGTACTCCCCCACTTTCAGCGAACCGAGCTCAAGTTTGCCGATCCTGATTCGTTTTAATTTTTTTACCGTGTAGCCGAGCCGGCCCAGCATCCGCCTGATTTGTCGGTTAACTCCTTCGTGAAGAATCAGTCGCAGCGAATCATTTTGGATAGAAACGACTTTAACCGGTCGAATTTTTTTACCGCCAATCACCATTGCTTGTTGCAATTTGTGGATATCTTTTTGTTCAAAATTTATGTCTGTTACGACAAAATATTCTTTTTCGGCGCCAAATTTTGGGTGTAAAATTTGGTTGGCGAAATCACCATCGTTTGTCAAGATCAGTAATCCACTACTATCCT
>Ga0155130_110_pt1 | contig 32272 bp, 34 predicted proteins | sample RifCSPhighO2_01_FD_106098 | JGI IMG/M metagenome (GOLD analysis project Ga0155130, IMG submission 106098) | Candidatus Buchananbacteria bacterium RIFCSPHIGHO2_01_FULL_47_11b
AAAATTGAATACAAAATCTAGACCGTGATAGGGCTGCTGTTTTCCTCTTCGAAGCCGCAAGACCTCCTGTACTCGGTAAGACGACTGTCTTTCCCATTGTGGGATCAAACTCTCCGTAGAGCGAGCCGTGTATTCAACGGCACTAAGACTTTCGTCTCGGCACTCGAGGGTAATAGCACCCTATTCACACGACTGGGGCTGGATTGCTCTTTCACCTGAAAAGTTCGGAAACGGATACTAAAAAGCGCTTGCTCTCGTTAGCAAACCACCGGAGCAGCCAAGTGCTGCAATCAAAGACAGATGGTGAATCAAGCCATCACAATCCACCATTTCCGAACCGCAAGCGCTGGAGCGTCCAGCCCCAGTCAATTTTCGCTCTGCAGTGAGCCCCCAACCGGCAGGGTGGGGAGGTCTCCTTCTCACGACACTCTGTCTCCCAGATGAAGTCGTGCACCAGAAGTCGACACCCCCACCCGCCGGCCCCCCTTACCACGCTCTTTTCGACTGCCGTTATGGCACTCCCCGGGGTTGAGTGCGCTGCCGCATTCGTTCCACAAGGTGATTTATCACCCGATGCGGTAGCGCGCTCCCCCACTTCCTTTTGATCTTTACTCTACTACGAAACCACAAAGCCTCGCACACTAATTGCGAGGCTATTTATTTTTCTAAATTTTATTTTCCTTCTATTTTTTATCCAGCAATTTATCTCGAACACGGTACACATCGCCTGCGCCCATCGTGACTAAAACCGCGCCCGCGTATGATTGCTTCTGAAGCAATTCAATAACCTGATTGAGATCGCCACCAGACACCACGTTGGGGTGATTTTTTTTAATCGCGGCGGCTAATTCCTCAGAAGTGATATCGTGCGATGATTCACGCGCTGAGGCAAAAATATCAGCGACAATTACCTGGTCGACATCGCCAAACGCCCCCGCGAAATCCGTAAGCAACGCTTTGGTCCGCGACGCCATGTGCGGCTGGAAAACCACAATCACTCGCCGCTCGGGGTAGCGGTGACGAATTGCCCGCAGCGTTTCACGAACTTCGGTTGGGTGGTGGGCGTAATCATCAACAAAAATCGTCCCATCGCGCTCGGACACATCGAACCGCCGCTGGGTACCGGAAAAACTTCTCAACCCGTCGGCAATCTGCTCAATCGACAAGCCTAGTTTAGTTGCAACAACAATACACGCCAACGCATTCAACGCGTTGTGCTGGCCAAAAAGCGGCACGGAAAATTGACCAAAAAGCTTATTGTCTTTTCCTACTCGAAAAATAGTCCGATCGCTGTGCGGCTCAATAGTGGTAACTCGCCACTGGTTGTGTGCCTCCATTCCGTACAGTACTACCTCGGGACTGGCCGCTTGGGTAATGCGCCGAATAGCGTCCCAATCACCGCAGGCGACTACCGTCTGGGTTGTCTGAGCGACCAGCTGCTTGAATGCCGCTTCAATTGACTCGGGCGTTGGGTAAACGTCAACGTGTTCCCACTCAAGGCTGGTAATAATCGAAATTGCCGGCTGTAAATCAAGAAATTTCGGTTTGGTGTCGCCGTGGCTGCGGACGTACTCATCGGCTTCAACGATAAAATTTTTCCCCGCTCCCCAGTGACCATTGGCTGGTAGATTGGCGACTCGACCGGTACCGATCAAATAGCTTGGATCATTGCCGGCGCGACTTAACATATGTGCAAGCAACGCCGTGGTAGTGGTTTTGCCGTGAACACCGGCCACCGCAACGGTTGTTTTCTCTCGACTCAATACACCGCGTAATTCTGAATCCATCATCGTCGCAATCCCTAATTTTTGGACTGCGGCGACTTCAACGTTGGCAAGCGACCATGAGGTGCCGACAATTACCAAGTCAGGCTGCCAGTCGAGATTTTGCTCATTAAACGAATCAAAAAAAGCAATTCGATTTTTTTCCAAAATTTCATCAGTAATAAACCGCTCCGCCACATCCGAGCCGGTCACCTCAAACCCCCGCTGCTTGCAGATAACCGCCAATCCGGTCATGGCAACACCCTTGATACCGATAAAATAAATGCGCTTGTAGTGTGACAGCTCTGTATTCATAAAAATTATAAACCGAGATCTTTTTTTAACTGCGGCAACGCCGCCTCGGCGGCGATTCGTCCTTGCTGCAAACAGTAGTTAACGAGGCTCACATGCCACCGCTTCACACCGGTCACATCTGGCCGAATCAGTAAGTCGTGCGGGTAAGCCTCATTGTAAAAATTATGAATTTGCGAGCTCGACAACGCCGCGGCCCGGCGAACCAGTTCGACGATGTGCATCTCACGTACTGTCTTGGGCCCGTACTTTTTTATCGTGTCCTGCCGACGCAGCAGCCGTTTCGCGTTAGCTAAAAATCGGGTAAAAATATTCGGCGGCTGCGAAACATCAATGGCAATCACGTACTCAGCGCCGCTCTCGTACAGCGTCCGCGAAGGAATGAGATTAAAATTTGCCCCGTCCGCCAAAAGACTATCTCCCCACCGAACCGGCACGAACACCCCCGGTACGGTGGTGCTGGCTTGGATCGCCTGACTGACCGACCCTTCCGTTAAAATGACTTCGTGCATCGTTTGTAAATCAGTCGCAGTAATCAGTAATTTTTTATTCAATTCGCTAAACTGTTTATCACCGACAAACTCCGCGAAGAAGCGTCGATTCCGTTCACCTTTTAAAAAGCCTTGCCGCGGAATCGTCGGCTCAAAAATAACGTGCCAGTACTCCCACCACCGGCCGTTGGTCAGCCGTTCTTTCATTTGCGGTAACGTACCGGCAGCATAGGCTGCCGCCACGGCCGATCCTGAACTACAGCCCGACACGATATCAATTTGAATATGGTTTTCTTCCAGTACCTCAATCACGCCAATCTGAGCCGTTGCCCGGATAAACCCGCCGCTGAGCGCAAGACCAACTTTTTTTTTCTGTCCCTGGTTCATACGTTTAGTATAGCATGCTACTGATTCGCTCGGTGGCGTCAGTTGGTAAAACCGAGCCGATGTTGCGACTTAAATTACGTAACGTTGCCGGGTCACTGAGCAGCCCCCGCACCGCCTCAGCAAACTGAGTTGCCGTTATTTTTTGTTCTCGCATCAGTACAACCGCATTATTTTTTAAAAATACTGACGCGTTGCTTTCCTGGTGAGATCCAGAAATCGGAATAACAATCGTCGGTTTACTCAGCGCCGCCAGTTCAGTTAAGGCCGACATCCCCGCGCGACTCACCACCAGATCAGCGGCAGCGTACGCGTGTTTCAGTTCATCAGTCAAAAACTCAAACCCGTGATAGCGGCGGTGGGTGACAATTTGATCCATTCGTCCACCCGTCAAATGAATCACCTGACAAAATATTACCAACTCATCAAGTGAATCAACCACCAGTTTGTTTACTGTTGTAGCGCCAGTACCACCACCGATCACCAAAACGGTGGGAATGTCGGGCTCAAGGCTGAAGTAACCAATCGCCTCTTGACGATCCCCGGTGAGAATGTCAGCGCGCACCGGGTTGCCGGTAACACGGGTTTTCTTGGCGGGGAATGCCGGTTTCGATTCACTGAAAGTCACGGTGATGATTTTAGCAAACGGCGCCATTAGTTTATTGGCCAGTCCCGGCTCAACATCCTGCTGATGAATCAGCGCGGGCACTCTCAACAGCCAGCCGGCAAACACCAGCGGCACCGAGACAAACCCGCCGGCTGACAAAATAATAGCCGGCCGGTACCGAGCAATCAGCAGCAGTGACTGAAAAAACCCAAACAGAATAAAAATTGGATCAATAAGGTTCGCCAGACTGGCATAGCGGCGGAGTTTCCCGGCAAAAATCGGCTCAAACTCAAGATTGTAGCTGGCAACTATTTTTTGTTCCGGTCCGTTTCGGGTTCCGACCCAAACAAACTTCACTTCAGAATTACGTGCAGCGATATGTTGGTAGATTGCCAGTAGCGGACTGACCGAACCAATCGTCCCTCCTCCGGAAAGAAAAATATTCATACTGGTTTTATTTTGCATGTCGAGAAATATTTATCAAAACCCCGGCAGCGGCCATGGCGCTAAAAAACGCCGTCCCGCCGTAGCTGACAAACGGCAACGGAATGCCGGTCACCGGCACCAATCCAACCATGGCTGCGATATTTAAATACGCCTGGAGCGTAAACCAGGCGACAATCCCGATACTTACGTACCGACCGTACGCATCGTCGACTGTTTTTGCTACTCGCATACCCCGAATCAAAATCAGCAGAAAAGCAACAATGAGCATGACCGAAAAGAAAAATCCAAGCTCTTCAGCTAAAATTGCAAAAATTGAATCCCCCATTACTTGCGGCAAGTACGCAAATTTCTGGCGCGACTGGCCAAAGCCAAGACCAAACAATCCTCCTGATCCAACCGCCAGCAGCGCCTGATTGATGTGGTAGCCGATGCCGCTTGGGTCGGCCTCAGGATTAAGAAACACCAGCAACCGCTCAGCGCGATACGGTGCTTTTATAATTAACGCCACAAAGCTGGCTACCGCCAGCACTGCCAGCAGCAGTAAATGGCGCAACCGAGCACCGGCAACAAAGTACATCACGCCAGCGATAGTTACCACTACCGCCAAGGTGCCGATGTCTGGTTGTAAAATGATCGGAATACTGACTACCGCCAATAGTAGCATAAAGGGGAATAAGCCATTCCAAAAGTCAGCCGTAAATTCTTTACCCCGCTGCGAAAACCAGCTGGCCAACACCAGAATTAAAAATAACTTCGCCACTTCACTGGTCTGGAGTGAAAGTCCGGCAATCGTGACCCAACTATTCGAGGTGCCCCACGTAGCACCAACTCCGGGAATAAATACCAATAGCAGCAGAACCATCATGGCGACAAAAAAGTACATCGTATACCGGTCAAGCTTTCGGTAGTCGAACCGAGAAAAAATGAAAAAAAGAACCAGCCCCGGTAATACCCCGAACAGCAGCTGGTGTCGAAAAAGATGATAGGAATCGTTGTGGTCGCGAAACGACTCAACGCTGGTCGCCGACGAAAGAACCGCCAAACCAAAGGCGACAATAAAAAAAATCGCTCCAAGCAGCACATAGTCAGCCGGACCGCGGTGGTTGGTTTTTCTGAGCAGCAACGGCGCAATCGGCAAGCGCCGCCGCCTCTGTCTGATTAACCGTTTCATAATTCTTTGACCGCAGCGCAAAACTGCGCGCCACGGTCGTACTCATGAATAAACAGACCAAAACTTGCACAGGCCGGCGAGAGTAAAATAATATCCCCCGGCCGGACAAATTGCCGCGCACAAGCGACTGCGTCAACCATCGTGGCTACGCCAGTAACCTGCGGCAGTGCTTTGGGTAGTTTAATTTTCTTGCTGCCCTGGCCGCGTAAAATTACTACCGCTCGACAGTGGCGTTTGATTTTTTTTGCCAGTTCGACAAATTTTGCCGCTGGAATTTTTTTGTCATCACCGCCAGCAATCAGCACTATTTTTTTAGTCTGCCCCGCCAGCGCGTCAAGCGCGGCCATGGTGGCATCGGGCGTAGTGGCGGTGGTGTCATTGTAAAATTTAACTCCCTGGCGTGTAGCAATTAATTCAAGCCGACCAGTAAGTCCAGAAAATGTCTTTAATCTCTGTCGCACCGCGGTTACACTGATCCCTAAAATACTAGCGACGGTGACTGCGGCTAACGCGTTTTCAAGATTGTGAGTACCCGGCAGAGCAAGGTCACCAACGTGCGCTACTATTTTCTGCTGACCCTGGTTTCGAAAATAAATTCGGTTGCCTCGAATAAAAGTACCGTTCTGCTGACTAACGGGATGCTTTGAAAACCAAAAGCGCCTGGCAGTAACTGCCGCGCCAGCAACGGCCGCTTCCGGATTGTTGCGATTAACCACCGCGAAATCTCGGCTGGTTTGATTGGCAAATATCGCCTGCTTAGCCCGACGGTAAGCTGCAAAAGTAGCGTAACGATTCAAATGATCGGGATAAATATTAGTCAGCACCGCTCCATGCGGGCTGATTCGTTGGTCGTTTAAAATCTCAAGCTGCCATGAAGACAGTTCGACAATCACCGTATCACCAAAACGAATCGCATCGAGCGATCCGAGCAGCGGTTGCTGCGGCAGTCCCAAAAGCCAGACGCGGCTTCGAGCCGATTTGCACAAGTGTGCGATTAATGCCGTCGTGGTCGACTTGCCTCGCGTTCCGGTCACCGCAATCACCGGCGTCGGGCAGTGGGTAAAAAAAATTGAAGCGTCATTATGAATGCGTACCTTCGCCCGACGAGCGGCGCGCAAGTACGGTGATTGGCGCGGGACCGCCGGATTTTGAATCACTACCTCGGCGCTGGTAAAATCAGCCAAACGATGTTTACCCAGCACCCAGCGGATACGTGAGCGGATAGTGGGCGCTAAACGTTCAATGGCGGCAGCTAGCTGTGTTGTAGACTTCAAATCAGTCACGGTAACATGCGCACCATGCGTTACTAACCACGTTACGGTTGCAGCTCCCCCACCGTGAAGCCCAAATCCCGCAACCAGCACCCGTTTGCCAAGAAATGAGTCAGTCATCTGTTTTAAAAGGCATCAATTAAAAAGAAAATCAACCCAACCACCGCCGCCACCCAGCCGATAACCCAAAATCGCATTACGATTTTAGGCTCCGGCCAACCAATCGCCTCGAGGTGGTGATGAATTGGCGAAGAGAGTAGTAACTTTCGTCCCAAGACTTTTTTCCAAAACATCTGGACCAAAACCGAGACAGTTTCGATAACAAACACAATACCGATGATCGGTAGCAGCAGCGCGGCGTTGGTCAGCATCGCGATAATACCTAACGTTACCCCCAACGACATTGAGCCGGTATCGCCCATAAAAAATCGAGCCGGGTTGATATTGAACCACAAGAATGCCAGCAGCGCGCCGGCAATCACTCCGCACAATGCCGCTAAATCAAACTTCCCTTGAGCAAAAGCAATCGCCCCGTACGCGCTGAAAGCCGTCAGCAACGTCCCGCCGGCCAGCCCGTCGAGCCCGTCGGTGATATTAACCGCGTGGGCGGCGGCAATAATAATAAAAATAAAAATTGGTATGTACCACGCACCGATGTCAAAATTGCCGTAGAACGGAACGTGCAGCACGGTCCACTCGAGCTTGAAGTAAAACCACCACGCACCGACCGCGGCGATAATAGTGTAAATAAAAAACCGATGCCGCATTCGCAAGCCCCCACCGTCTTTGCCTACCCGCCAAATGTCGATGAGATCATCGAACAGCCCGACAATCGCCGAGGCAATCAGCGCACCGAGTGGTAGTAACGTTTCGCTCCGAGTCAAAAAATTTAATCTACTAATATTTCCGCCGGTAAATAACGACAGGTAGAAAAAAAATAAAATTAAAATTAACGCGGTAACCCAGATTAAAATACCACCCATGGTCGGTGTCCCGGCTTTTTTCTGATGCAGCGCCGCAAAAACCGGCGCGACCGCCACATCCCGAATCCCCTTGCCCAACCGATACTTGTACAAAAAATGCGTCAAGACAGGCGTAAGTAAAAACGCCAAAATAAATGCCAGGGTGCTTAAAATAAATATTTTGATGATTGCGAAACTATCCATGTTGATTTATAACGTCAGCCGGACAATAGCCGTCCCGGCCAAAAAAAGCAGGATCTGAATCACGGCGTTGCCACCGACCAACAGCCTGGTCAGCAACCGACTGAACCGATGGATACACAACGCCAAAATTGTATTAATAAAAACTACAGCCGTGCCGAACCCCGACAGCTTAAAAATCTCATACCACGGCCCCACTAAATCAATGCCGAAATAAATATTATAGTGAAGCGGAATCTGTTCGGGAAAGTCACGAATGTACCAGAAAAAAATCAGCCAAAGCAAACTATTGAGTATTACCGCGCCGACAGTGGCGTAAATAAAAAACCGATCAGTCAGTAGGCCGACCAGGTTGGTTTTTTGTATCGGACGAAAAATCATAAGGTAGTAGCTCTTAAACCCTATCCTATTGTACTAATTTTTTACCTATTTGTCCACCGGCGGTTACTAGCATTACTTATTTTATGTTATAATACATCCACGTTGTGTTATACATTTTCATCCAAAAAAGCAACCCATCCGCTATGTTAAAAGACGACCAGCTAAAAGAAATACTCTTAAAGACAAAAACCTTAAGCGAAAAAGAGTTTGGACTCAGCGTGCAAGAGGCGCAAAACCGTAATCAAAGCCTAGAAACCTACTTGATTAGCCAAAAAGTGATGAATGAGCAGCAGATCTACCAAACCGCTGCTTCTTTTTATACCCTGCCGTTTATTGATTTAAAAAATACGACGGTGCGAAAAGACGTGCTTTTTCTGATCCCTGAGCCGATTGCCACCACCCACAAGATTGTCGCGTTTGATCGGACTGACAGCGAGCTGAGAGTCGCAGCGCTCGACCCCCAAGATTTACAAATCTTTGAATTTTTGCGCAAAAAAACCGGGCTGGAGGTAAAAATTCACATTGCCACCCCCGAAGGTCTCAATGAAGTTTTAAAAAACTACCACAAGGGACTCAAGGCTGAGTTTAAAGATCTCACCACTGAAGAAGAAGCCGCGGGTAAACCAGGCGAACCGGGTCACGACGATAAACTCAAGGAATTAGCCCAGGATTTGCCCGTTATCAGAATTGTAGACACGCTGCTCGAGTACGCCATTTTAGAAAGCGCGTCAGACATCCACATTGAGCCAGGAGAAAAAGACGTCATCGTTCGCTACCGAATCGACGGCATTCTAAAAAACGTCATGACATTACCTAAGTCAGTCCACCCAGGAGTAATCGCGCGCATTAAAATTCTTTCCAATTTAAAGCTCGACGAACACCGCCTTCCCCAGGACGGCCGATTTAAAATCGAAGCAGACACCTACAACGTATCGTTTCGTGTTTCGATCATTCCGGCGTATGACGGTGAAAAAGTGGTGCTGCGACTACTCAATGAAAAAACCGGCTTGTTGACCCTTGAGCAGCTCGGCTTCCAACCGCGGGTGCTTGAGATCATCAAACGAGACATGGTCAAACCGCACGGTCTGTTTCTGGTCACCGGTCCGACTGGTTCGGGAAAAACCACGACGCTGTATGCGATCTTGAACGTCTTGAACAAACCGGAAGTAAATATTACTACCATCGAAGACCCAATCGAGTACCGAATGCCCGGCATCAACCAAAGCCAGGTCAACCCCAAAATTGGCTACACCTTTGCCATTGGCTTGCGGGCCTACCTGCGACAAGACCCCGACATCATTATGGTCGGTGAAATCCGCGATGAAGAAACGGCGCAGATTGCCATTCATGCCGCGCTCACCGGTCACCTGGTTTTTTCGACGCTGCATACCAACGACGCACCGACCTCGCTGCCTCGTTTGAGTGAAATGGGCGTACCGTCCTTTTTGGTCGCCTCAACAACGATTATGATCATCGCGCAGCGGCTGGCGCGGCGAGTCTGCCCCGATTGTATTGAAAGCTACACCCTGACCAAAGTTGAGTTAGAAAAATTAGAAAAGCAGGTCGACCTCGACTCAATTCTTACTACCTTAGAAAAAGAAGGGGTAATCACCAAAAAACAATCAAAAGAATCGCTGCTGTTCTACCGCGGCAAAGGCTGTAAAAAATGTAACAAGGAGGGCTACCGCGGACGAATCGGTTTGTACGAGGTGCTGGAAGTGACGCACGATATCAGCGAATTGATTCTCAAAGGCGCGTCGGGCCATGAAATTATGACATCGGCTCGACAGCACGGGATGTTAACGTTGCAAGAAGATGGTTTTATTAAAGCTAAAACCGGTGTAACTACCATTGAAGAAGTTTTGCGCGTATCAGAAGAATAATCTATGGCCGTAACCGAGACTCCGTCAAAATTTAAAAATTTCTTTTCGAAACTCGAATCGATTAAACTCTCCGAGAAAATCTTTTTTGTCCAGCAGCTGGGTATTATGGTTAAAACCGGCATTTCGTTGGCCGTAGCGCTGCGAACGCTAGCGGAACAAACTAGTTCCAAACGGTTTAAACGGATTTTGCAAGACTTGCAGGCTCAGGTTGAAAAAGGAAGCCTGCTGTCAAAAAGTTTAGAGAAATACCAACGGACCTTTGGAGAATTGTTTATCAACATGGTAGCGGCCGGCGAAGCGTCAGGTAAACTCGAAGATGTACTCAACCAGCTGTTTATCCAGATGAAAAAAGATCACGACATCGTCAGTAAAGTTCGCGGCGCGATGATTTACCCGGCGGTGGTGGTAGTGATGATGGTTGTTATCGGTACGGCCATGATGGTCTACGTGGTACCAAATATCGCCGGCGTTTTTAAAGAACTCAACGTTGAGCTGCCGCTGCCGACCAGAATCTTAATTTTTATCAGCGACGGTATTTTAAACTACGGCCTGTACATCGTCGTCGGGTTGGTAATTACCATTACCGCTTTGATGATGTACTTCCGCACTCCGAACGGCAAAAAATTTTTACACACACTGATTCTGCGCACACCGATTGCGGGCGGGATTGTTAAAAAAATTAACCTGGCTCGTTTCTGCCGGACGTTAAGCTCGCTGCTTAAAACCGACATCCCGATCGTCCAGTCATTTGAAATTACCTCAAGAATTTTAGGCAATGTCATTTACCGTAAAGCGCTGCTTGAAGCAAAGGAACACCTCAAAAAAGGAATCAGTATCAAGCAGTCGCTCGACAGCTACAAAGAATTTTTTCCGCCGGTGGTTTTACAGATGATAGCGGTCGGTGAAGAGACTGGCGCACTCGACGATATTCTAGAAGAGTCAGCGATTTTTTATGAAGAAGACGTTGACCGAATCATGAATGATTTACCATCTTTAATCGAGCCTCTCTTGATCACTGTCCTCGGCGTAGGCGTCGGCGGTATGGCCGTCGCGGTTATCATGCCGCTCTACTCAATTAGTGAAGCAATATAATGAAACGAGGATTCTCAGCAATCGAACTTTTGGTAGTCAGCGGTCTAATGGTTTTGATTATTACGGTGTCCCTGCCGCTACTGGCCAGCTATCAAAAAACAACTAAGTTGCGCAATGAAGCCCGGGTACTTGCCACTAACCTCCGGCTGGCCCAGCAGAAAGCAATTACCGAACAAATCATTTACAAAATTTTGTTTCCTGACACGACCAGTTACCAAATCGTTAATAATGGTACCGGTGATGTTTTTAAAACTATTGAAATGGAAACTGAAGTAACCCTCAATGAAATAACCGGTTTTACTGACGATTCTATCCGATTCACCGCCACTGGCGCGGTTGTTGAAGCTGGTTCTGTCAAATTAATTAATACCAAAGAAGAAATTTCAATTATAGAAATTAAGCCGTCCGGCTATGTCGATATCAATGAATAAACAAGGGTTTACCCTAATCGAAGCGACCTTAGCAATCGCCGTGCTACTAATCGGGATCCTAACGATGGTCCAATTTTTTCCCTTTTCGCTTTCAATTATTACCGAATCTCAGGATGTTAGTATCGCCACCACGGCAGCGTTGACCAAGATAGAAGAGCTACTGGCTACTACCTATGATGATCTAGACACGGGCACTATTGAATCAAAACAAAAGCTCAGTAACGACCCTGGAAATTTCTTGTTCCCCTTTTCACGACAAACGGTCGTCACCTATCTTGATGATAACCTCAATGAGGTTGGTACTGATCAAGGACTTAAAAAAATTACCGTGAGCGTGTATTGGCGTTCCGCAATAACCGGTGCCGAACAGGAACGCACCATCAGTACGCTCCGCGCCTCATACTAAACGTATGTTGACTTCTCCACTCAATGACCGCCGCGGCTTCACCCTAGCTGAAATGCTGATTGCAATTACAGTACTGGTTTTAATTGTTATAACAATCAGCGGAATTTTTGTACTCAACCAAAATGTCTTTCGAACGACCAACACCAAAGCGGAATTACTCCAAAATGCCCGGACCGCTACCGATACCATGGGTCGTGAAATTCGCCAAGCGGTCGAGTTGGTCACCACATTACCCACAGACGACTCAAATCCTGCCGAAATTGCCCACGAGCTGGAATTTGAAGACGGGCACACTAGCTCACAGGTTCAGTATATTCGCTACTACCTTGACGGCACTGACTTAAAACGCCAAGTTAAAGTCTACTATTTTTCTACCAACCCCAGCATCTACGTCCATTGGGACGACGTTGATCCCTTTGGCGGACCGGAAAGCACGACGATCGACGATCGTTTAATGGCAGAATTTTTTAGCCAACTCGATTTCTTTGGTTCAAAAAATATAACTATTAGAATGGCGCTTGAAAAAAATGAACGAACAATTGATTTTCAAACCATTATTAATCCACGAAATATATGAGCGCCTCTCAAAACAGAGAAAAAACCAGTGGGTTTGTGTTAGTGCTGTCAGTGCTAATTCTAACCGCGTTGCTTTTAGCTGGATCATACCTCATCACGATTTCTGGAACAGAAAGAAAAATCGCCGACGCCCAAGCGACCGCGACAAAAAATTATTACCTGGCCGAGGCGGGAGTAAATGAAATGATTTGGGATATTAAAAATCAGCCACTGGTTTCCAGCGCATTTCTCGCCGGCACGCTCGATTCGTCATTTGACATTACCCGTTCAAGTATTTTTGACGACTCCAATGCCGCTTACCACGTGAGCGTTACCAGCTACGCCCCGGCAGAGGCGGAGATTATTGCAACTTCAACCTACCAAATCGGTTCAAGTCTTTCCCAACGAGTCGTCAAGGCATATGTGGTCAAAGCCACCGGATCGGGTACCGAGTGGGAATTTTCAAGCTTCGCGGGCGGCCGTGGTTCGCAGCAAAATGGTAATTTCACTTTCACCGGCTCCGGGATTGTGTTGACCGCAAATGGCGGCCGGCTGCATGCCAATCAGGTATTTAAGGTTCAGGGCGCGGAAGTGGTGGTTAATGACGGCGTGGTTTCAGCTAGTAATAATATTAATGTAATTGCCGGGGGAGTTTTGACGCTTAATGGTAGCTACCAGAGCGCCCCGACATCTACTATTGATATGCTACAAATTGATTTTGATTCGGACTTAGCCGACTCTTGGAAAAACCGGGCGACTGCAACCTACACCGAAAATCAATTTAAAGCCTTACCGACCGGCACAACATTAAATGGAATTATCTACGTTACCGGCGACGCTAAAATTATTGGAAAAAATATGACCATCAATGGTGTGCTGGTGGCAACCGAAGATATTGAAATCACCCTTGCTGGTCAGACCGTTACGGTTAATGCTGACGACACACTGGGTGGCGGTCTACTTGCTAAAGACGACGTTGATTTTACAACCTCGGGTGGCACCGTCACTGTTGAGGGTTTAATTTACGCCGCAGACGACCTAGCAATAACCTCATCAGGGACCAATTTCACTATCGATGGTAGTATGACTGGTTTCGATGCGCGCGTCACGGCCAGCGGCGGCTCAATTATTCTCAATTATGTTCCGGATAATTTTCAGCCCGTCATCGATCCGATTAACAATCAAACTTCACCCCTTATTCAAATTGACCACTGGGAAGAGCAATACTAACTGACGAACCGCGCCCAAATGTGGTATACTGCTGGTAATTGAAAAAAATGTTTGGTCTTGATATCAGCGAACGCGCCATCAGGGCGATAAAACTAGTCAAAAAAGGTAAAAAAATGTACCTCGAGAGCTTCAACCAGCTCGCTATTACCGAGGGCATTATTTCTGATGGTCAAATTATTGACAATACGAAGTTCGTATCGGCAATTACTACGCTGCTGAAAAAAGCCCACGGGAAACCAATTAAAGATCGGATGGTGGTATCAGTGCTACCTGAATCAAATACCTTCATTAAAGTCATTACCGTCCCAGTGGTAGAGGAAAAAAAATTTCCTGAGGCAATCAACGAAGAAATTGAAAAACATATCCCGTTAGAGATCGACGAAATTTATCTCGACTGGCAACCACTAAAAAAAACCACCTCCGCAACCCGGCTCCTCGTCGGCGCGGCGCCAAAACAAATCGTTGATAACTATGTAGTGGCACTTGACGCGTGTGGGCTGACCATCAGCGCGCTGGAAATTGAGGCAGCAGCAATTATCCGAACGCTCATTACCAAAGAAACAAACGGGGCAACCATGCTAATTGATTTCGGTGCAATGAGAACCGGTTTGGCACTCTACGACCACGGTTCAATTCAGTTAACGGTAAGTCTACCAATCTCCGGCAATAGAATTACCAAGACTATCGCTCAAAAACTCAACCTCGACTGGGACAAAGCTGAAAAAGCAAAAATCGTCTGTGGCCTTGACCCTCAAAAATGCGAGGGAGCGCTATTGAAAATACTCGTAGAAAATATAAACTCACTGATTACCGAAATAAAAAAAACCGCTACTTTCTACCAAGCAAATTTTGAAAACCCGCGACCCGTATCAGAGATAATCCTATGTGGTGGTGGGGCTAATTTCTCAAGTATCGACGAGGTACTCAGTGAACAACTTAAAGTTGCCATTAAAATCGGCAATCCGCTAGAGAATGTTGTCATGCGCAATCGCGCTCAAATTCCAGCCAAAGAAGCGCTCTCCTACACCACAGCCATTGGCTTAGCAATCCGAGCAGCGCAAAATAAAATTTGATGAAATGATTACCCTCAATCTTCTCCCGCCACAAACCAAGAAAGAGGCTCACCTGCTCCAGCTCTACCTCTCGTTAAAAAATGCAATCGTTTTATTGCTGCTGTTCACCACACTCGCAGCAATTACCCTACTGCTGGCTAAACTCACCCTCCAGGAATACTTTACCCGAGTCGTTGACCAAACTACCTTGACCACTCAGTACGGCAATATTTTCAGTAAAGACATTAAAGATGTCAATCGCCAACTCACTGAGGTAAACAAAATCCAGTCTGAGTATATCCCCTGGACGAAATTTTTTGCAGAGCTTTCTGATATCACCCCAGAAGGAATTGTTATTTTCAATGTTAACATCAACGGCAAAGACGTGACACTTTCTGGTTTTGCACAAAATCGAGACCAGCTACTTAAATTGCAGCAGGCACTGAGCGGTTCACCGCTATTCTTAGAAAGCGACGTCCCGCTTGAAAATCTACTGACAAGAGAAAATATCAATTTCAATATCAAGTCAAGCGTCGATTTAACACGGCTCCAATCCGATGCATATTAGACAAAGAATTGGAATTATTTTTGCCATCGTCGCCATACTACTCATCGGCGTAGTTGTTTTTATTATCTGGCCTACGATTACCGATATCCGCCAAATTAGTCAATCGGTATACCTTGAACGAGTTGACTTAGAAAAAAAATACTTACGAGGTCAGTTGCTGCGAAAAACTATAGAAGATTTTGAAAAAATTAAGCCTGAACGGGACCGCCTCAATACCATTTTCCTGCTCACTGGCGATGAACTTTCTTTTATCACTACTCTTGAGCAAATCGCTCACAACCGTCAACTAGCCGAACATAAAATTGATCTGCAACCAGCCCGAAGTGGATTCTTCCCTCTCCGCCTCACACTGAGCGGAACTTTTGAGCAGGTTATGGGCTACGTTAGTGACATTGAATCTTTGTCGCAATACTATATCATTGATAATCTCTCGGTCGCGACATCAAGAATTGAAAATGGTACTGAGCCAGCCGCCATCAGACTTAATCTGTCTGGAAAAATTTATAGTCGCGAGCCAGAAAAACTATGAAACTCAAATTTCCTAAACTATCTCTTCCGAAACTACTATTATCTCTTAAATACGTCTATCTAGTGATAACACTGATAGTAATTGCGAGTGTAGGACTGCTCGGTTGGTTTTTGTATAAAAATCTCTACCAAACCATTGCTCAGACTGAAGAAATTCAGTTGCTCAGACAAGAAGTGGCGCCGGATATCGTCAATATCAATCAATTCACCAGTGCTTTAGATAAATTAAACCTTAAAACTACCACTACGCAACCAATTGACTGGAAAAATAAGGCTAGCCCGTTTGGTTTTAATGTCACACCCCCACAAACTGATGCCCAGCCCGTCGCAACGTCAACTCCAGCCACCCCAGATTCTCAAAACTAAACAAAAAAACACCCACGATAAAAATTGACGGGTGTTTTTTTGTTTAAACCAAAATTTTTACCGCTTGCCGCAAACCATAAATGAACCGCACGAGCTCTTTTTTCTTGGTGGTTTTACCCACCGAAATCCGAATCGAGCTGCGAGCGGCAGCTTGACTGTACCCCATCGCCAGCAAAACATGCGACGGCTCGGGTGAGCCCGACGCACACGCGGCTCCAGTGGAAACCGCGATCCCCTGCTTATCAAGCAAAATCAGCAACTGCTGACCGTCGATGCCGGGCAAAGTAATGTTGAGATTTCCCGCGACTCGTTGCTGTAATTCTCCATTGACAGTTGCTGTTGGAAAATTTTTCTGTACCGCTGCCAGCAGCCAATCGCGTAACTGACCAATCCGTGTGAGCTCTTTTTGATGCTTCGGGCCGGCCAGTAGACTAGCCGCGTGACCAAAGCCGACAATCGCCGGTACATTCTGAGTACCGGCCCGCAACCCGTACTCCTGAGGACCGCCGACAATCAGCGGCTCAAGCCCAACGCCGTTTTTGACATACAGCGCGCCCGCGCCTTTTGGTCCGTATACTTTATGACTGGAAATCGTCAGTAAATCGACACCCAGTGTAGTGACGTCGCACGGCAAATAGAAAAGCGCTTGAGTCGCATCGGTATGCAGCAACACCTTTTTTAGTCCCTCTTTCTGACGCGAAACATTAATAGATCGCAGCTGCTGCGCGACCTGCGCCACTGGCTGAATGGTGCCGACTTCGTTATTAACATACATCATGCTGATCAACTTTGTCTCTGGTTTGATGGCGGCAATAATTTGATTGGCATCAACAATTCCTGATTTCAGCACACCCACGGTGGTAGCAGTAATTTTTTGCTTTGCCAATTCAGCAATTGGCCCCAGCACGGCCGGATGCTCAATCGTGGTTGTCACGCAATGATCCCCCGAATAAAGCGTTCCCCGAATGGCTACGTTAGCACTTTCGGTAGCGCCACTGGTAAATATAATTTCATGGGGTGTTGAGCCAAGGAGTTGCGCTACTTGTGCCCGAGCTCGATCAACCGCGGCCAGCGCGACACGGCCAAACTGATGAACTGACCCTGGATTACCGAAGTCTGCCACAAAAAACGGCTGCAGTACCTTTGCAACCGTTGGATCAACTGGCGTAGTCGCGGCGTAGTCGAGATAAATCTTTTTCATTTATGCAGTCACTTTCACCGCTGTGATTTCAGGAATTGACTTTCGCAAGCGCTGTTCCAGCCCGGCGTGAACAGTAATATCGGCCAATGCGCAGCCAACACATGCACCATGCAGTCTGACCGTTACCACGCCTGTTTGGGCGTTAACGTCAACAAGTTCAACATCGCCTCCGTCAGCCTGCACGGCCGGCCGTACGCCGTCTATTATTTTTTTCACTTTTTGATTTAATTCCATATATCTCTTAGTCAGACACAGCCACCATCACGCGTTGGCCTTGGGCCATTTCTTCGTCGGTCATCCCACCAGCAGCGCGGCCGTGATCCCAGTCATGAACCGCATTAAGTAGTGCTGCGTATTTGTAGCGGTAGCCTTCGCCACGCTTCGTGCCCGGATCATTGGTGATAAATTCATCCTCATCATAGCCGACCACCACCAACATATGATAAATCGGTCCCGGCGTTTGAAAATACGGATTGCCGATTTCCCGGCCGGCCAGCGGCAGAATAACTAACCGACCAGCATCGAGTTCTTTTTTTATTCGATCAGCACTTACTTCATACATCAGCTCGGCAGTCAAATTATAGTATTGCTCGGCCACCGCTTTTGTTTCCGCCCCAGTCAGATCTACTTGATAGCCATTGTCAGTCTCCCAATTAATTAAATTGAGTATTTCTTGTTCAGCGGCATGCGGCGTTAATACAAAATCTCGAAAGTAGGCCATCGCCATAATCAACGATGCTTCTTCACACGCTTCACCGTGCAGTTCATCCCAAACCGCAAACGGCGCTTGAGAAGTGAACGAAACGGTATAATTTTTAACTGTCGTTACTTCGTTGGGCTGTACTGCGGGTTGTTCTGGCTTATCTGTCGATACCAAAACAGGCTCTGTCTCAACCAATTCAGGAGCTACGGGCTGCGGAGCGGAAGTGGTAGTAGTAGCCGCCGGCGGAGTCTGGTCTTGAACCGGCCGAACAGGTGACATCGACGTCTTTTGGTCAGCAACCGCACAGCCGCTACCTATAAGCAGTAAACCGATACCTACGCTAAATAACCATCTATTCATATTACTCTATAATACGTTACCTTGAATGATTGGGCAAATAAACCTTGACAAATTTATAAATAAATTGTATACTATTTCGTTGCCCTTTACAATCAAAAGCTAAAAACCGAGAGGAGACTGATAATGAGCCGCAAAGCACTACTAACGATAGTAACATTGATTGGAGTATTTTTTCCTAGGCCTTTATGGGCTGGAGAACCGTTCGTTCTCAGAATTAATGCCGGCGGACCGAGATTGATTGAAAATGGTATTGTTTGGGATGCTGATAACTTTTTTTCTTCCAATACCAGAGTTTCAAGTACCGGTAGTACTGATATTGCCAACACGACCAATGATACTTTGTATCTGACCGAACGGTTATCGGCGCAGTATCAGGGAAATTTCAATTACCGCATACCAGTGCCGCAGCCAGGAATGTACAGAGTACACTTGCATTTCGCCGAAATTTATTGGCAGCAAGTGGGACAAAGGGTTTTTAGTGTCAATCTCGAAGGCGACGAATATGAACTCACTAATTTCGATATCGTCGCTGAGGTTGGTGCACGAACCGCTATTGTCAAAACATTTCAGATTGAAGTCAGTGATACTGTTTTGGACATTAGTTTTATTGCCAACCAAGAACAACCTAAAATCTCAGCGATCGAAGTTCTTGGAGATGTTGCTGTTTTACCCACACCGACACCGTCAATTGATACAGTAGTGTGGAGAATTAATGCTGGCGGCCAATCAATTGTGACTAACAACAATACGTGGAGTGCTGATAACTTTTTTTCTGGCGGCACAGTCAATAGCGTTAACCCACTTGAGATTGCCAACACTGACGATGACGCAATCTATCTTTCGGAGCGATTTGGAAATTTCAGCTACCATCTTGCGGTACCGGCTGACACCTATGTTGTCAGCCTCCATTTTGCTGAAATTTATTGGTTCGATATAGGAAAAAGAGTTTTAGAACTCAACCTTGAGAACCAACTAGTCTTGGCCAACTTTGATATTCTCCAAGAAGCCGCTAGAAACACTGCCGTTGTTAAATCTTTTTTAACAACTGTTACTGACGGCTTTCTTGATCTCTCTTTTGTCGCCGTGAAAGACTACGCCAAATTGTCAGCCATCGAGATTCTGATCGCTGACGATCCGACGCCAACGCCGAACCCAAATTCAACTGAAACGCCAACAGTGACTGCGACTCACACGACAACTACTACCAATACGCTCACCAGCACACCGACGTCTACTCCCGCTGATACACCGACAGACGTCCCAACGGTAACACCAACTGATACACTGGCGCCGCCAAGTAAGACCCCGACAAGTACAGCGACGCATACTGATACTCCCACGAGCACGGCGACGAACACACCAACAACAACCTTCACGCCGACTGCTACTCTTACGCCGACTGTAAGCCCCACGTCTACGGCCACCCCGACACATACGGCAACGGTTACCGAAACGCCGGTGGATACGCCAACGTCGACTATCACACCAACAGTAACTAGCACAGTCACAGACACCCCGACACACACATTCACGCCGACAGCTATATCTACTCCAATCGTCATGCCAACAGTTGGCAACGACCTGCAGCTACTAGTCAGCATCGCCGACGAACTGTCGCCAGTTGCCGATTTGAGAATCTGGCTCGGCGGCCAGTTACTTTATACTGTTTCTGCTGATACGCCGCACCAGTCTGCTAACTCTGAAGATTTCTCCGCCAACGGCGGCGGCGTGCTGCTGGAAACGTCAGTGAGACTGCGAAACTACGATATTAGCGAGAGCGTAATTCTCGAGGTCACCGATGCAGCCGGCAACTTCAGCCGGACAGTCCGAGCACTGGCTGCTATGAGTGAATCAACACCTGTCAGTGCCGGCGGGGTCAAGATGGCACTGGCAACCGACCAAGATTTAGTCGAGCTGCGACAAAAACTCGCGGCGGCGACCAGCGGCGACCAGCAGCAAGCCGAGCTACTCCAAACAATGCTGCTCCCTCACGCCGTTCTAACCGACAGTGGTAACCACGTTGTGTACGTGGTTGTCCCATCACCAGACCTAGACAAAAACGGACTGGTTGATGAAAATGACCTCGTGCTCTTTAGACAGTATTGGCACCGACCGATTAATCTCGAAACCCTGCTTGAGATTGTTGAACCTTAATTAGCACTTTACGTTGCGGCTATCCTAGAATGGATAGCCGTTTTTTTTAAAAAAACCTGCTGTGACCAAAGGGAAGGCTTGACAAAATCTGTCAGATCAGCTATGCTAAAACTCTACGTAATTTAAAAATTTGTAACCCCTATGGCACATAAAAAGGCTGGTGGATCCACTAGTCTCGGCCGTGATTCCGTCTCAAAACGTCTTGGCGTCAAACAGTTCGATGGACAGGTCGCACGCGCGGGCACCATAATCGTCCGCCAACGCGGCACAAAAATTCGAGCTGGTAAAAACGTCAAACGGGGCGAAGATGATACCCTCTACGCACTAACAACCGGCATGGTCAAATTCGCGCGGCGGAAAATCAAAAAATTTCATGGTCGTCTCGAGTGGGCGAGCTACGTCAACGTAGTCCCCAAAGAATAAAAAAAACGCGATTGGAAAACTCCATCGCGTTTTTTTATATACCCTATTTGGCGTGTTTCTTGGCCGCTTTGACAAACCCGTCAAAAAGCGGGTGTGGATGCAGCGGCCGAGATTGGAACTCTGGGTGAAACTGCGTACCGATAAAGTACGGATGATCGCGTAGCTCGATAACCTCAACCAATTTTTTATCCGGAGATAGACCGACGAGTTGCAAACCTTTTTTGGTCAATCGATTTCGATAGTCGTTGTTAAATTCATACCGGTGCCGGTGCCGCTCAAAAATCCGGCGCTTACCGTACGCTCTGCCGGCTTTTGATTTCATATCCAGCACGCACGGGTACGCTCCGAGACGCATTGTATTGCCGTACTGTTTTTTGGCCAGCTTCTCGGCCTGATCGGGCATAATGTGAATCACCGGATGCTTCGTGGCGGGATTAAATTCCGTGCTGGTTGCAGTTGGAATATTGGCAACGTGGCGGGCAAATTCAATCGTGGCCAGCTGCATCCCCAGACACAGCCCGAGGTACGGCAGTTTGTGTTCACGGGCGTATTTAATCGCTTTGATTTTACCCTCAATCCCCCGCTTACCAAATCCTCCCGGCACAATAATACCGTTATACTGTTTAAGCTCTCTAACCAACGCCGGATTTTTCTCATACGCGTCGGAGTTAATCCAATCAATTTCAGCTTTCACCCCGTTTGCAATCGCCGCGTGCTTAATGGCTTCAATTACGGAAATGTACGCATCGGGTAAAATAAATTCGCCGGAGGCAAAATATTTACCGACCATGCCGATTTTAACTTTCTTTTTGGTCGCTTTGAACTTTCGGACCATCCCCCGCCAATCTTCTAAATTTTTCTTCCGGCCGCGAACATCCAAGGCTCGCAAAATCTTATCGCTCAAATTTTCCCGCTCAAGCGTCAGCGGGACCTCATAGATCGATTCGGTATCTGGGTTAGAAATAATGTGCTCTTTTTTAACGTTGCCAAACAGCGCAATTTTCTGTTTGCGCGGCGTGTCTACCGGCCTTTCTGACCGACAAACCACAAAATCAGGCGAAATACCAACGGCATTGAGCTGCTGGATAGCGTACTGAGTCGGCTTGGTCTTCATCTCGCCCAATGTACCCGGAATCGGCAGGTAGCTCACCAGAATAAACAGCACATCTTTGGGATTGCGGTTGTGGAGCAACCGAGCGGCTTCAAGGAATAAAATATTTTGGTACTCACCGACCGTGCCGCCGATCTCTACAATCGTAAAATCAGCGCCGGCTTTATTGGCGGCTCGGCGAACCCGCGCGATGACTTCCTCAGGAATGTGCGGCACCACTTCAACACATTTACCTTTATACTCGAGGTTGCGCTCACGCTGAATCACTGTCTGGTAGACCCGCCCGGTTGTCATGTAGTTGGCCCGATAAATATCGGTGTTTAAATATCGTTCGTAGTGACCGATATCCTGATCGGTCTCATCGCCATCATTAGTAACAAATACTTCGCCATGCTCCACGGGATTCATCGTGCCAGCGTCAACGTTAATGTACGGATCAATTTTCATCGCCGTGACCGTGTAGCCGCGTGACTGCAAAATTTTAGCCACGGACGCCACCGTCACGCCCTTGCCGACGCCTGACATCACTCCCCCCATGACGAATATAAATTTTCTCATAATTTTTTTAGGGTGTTTATTTTTTGCAGCGATAAACCCACCGAGGTCGGTGGGCCATCAGTAACTATCGTTTGCTGTATAAACCTCTATCCATGAAACTTATTCGGGATTAACAACTAGGGTAATTCTTGCTTCTAGACCATGATCGAGATTGACCACCAGTTCATGCTCTCCCACTTCTTTGATGTGCCCCAACGCCAACTGCTCTTTACGGACTTCAAATCCTTTACTCTTTAAAGCGCTAACGACTTTGACTGCCGAGATCGCCGCGTATAATGTGCCTTCTTCAGATGCCTTGGCGGTAACTTCGACAATCTGCCCGTCAAGTTTTTGCGCGAGACTTTCGGTTTTTTGTAAATCAAATTCGGCTTGTTTTGCAACCCTGGCTTTTTGCGCCTCGATCTCTTGGACCGCATCGGTGGTTGCCTCCCTGACTACTCCCTGGGGTATTAAAAAATTACGAGCGTAGCCCAGTGCCACCTCTTTAACCTCTCCTTTTTCGCCGAGATCTCGGACATTTTGGAGTAGAATGACTTTCATTAGTTTCTTCACCCTAGGATTCTATCACGAAATCTACAAAACCTCCAGTAGCCTCTGCCCACTCCTCCTCGATCTTGTGAACCTGGGCGGGTCCGACTCCAGTATAGCACCACTGAATAAATCCTTTCAACTCGGCCTCATCGCCCTCGGCAATTATTTCCACGCTGCCATTGTCGCGGTTGCGCACCTTACCAGATAATTGGCGCCGTTGCGCCTCTTTTTGACTCATCAAACGGTAGCCGACGCCCTGGACTAGTCCGATAACTCGAAGTGTGACTCGTTTTGTCATATTTTTACACTAGGTTTCCCGCTGACAAAAAATGACAAAAATAAACAGTATCAACTCCAGAGCAAGCGCTAGACGCACAAAGATGCTCGCACCGGATTTTTAGCAGCAAGCGGGCTTGAGCATTCTTCTTACCTCAACCGACCGTTAGTACCGATGTAAATCCTATTTGAGTAGTTCGATTGCTTTCTCAAGTTGTGGGTCAACACCGTTGCTGTAATTCTCTTCAGTCAGCTCGACTTCGATGTCAGGAGTAATGCCTTCTTTGTTGATTGTCCGGCCGTTCGGGGTCAGCCACTCGGCAATGGTAAGTTTCACCGATGAGCCGTCGATAAACTCACGTAAATCCTGAACTGAGCCTTTGCCAAAAGTCGTTTCACCGACAATTGTTGCTGCACCATAATCCTGCAGCGCGCCGGCAACAATTTCTGAGCCAGAAGCGCTGCCGCCGTTGACCAGCACTACCGTCGGAATACTATCAAACCGCGCCCGTCGAGCCGCACTGTGCTCCACCTGAGCACCCGATTGCAGCCGCTCAAGCACCACGGTTTTGCCGTTGACCCACTCACCAGCAATTTCAATGGCGGTACTTAAAAATCCGCCGGGGTTATTGCGCAAATCAAAGATAATTCCGCGCGGGTTGGCTTCAAGTACTTTCTGAACGGTTTTGTTCCAATCAGCCAGGGTATTTTCATTGAAGTACAGAAGCTCAATGTAGGCGATGTCACCATCAATCAAAAAATTTTCAGCTTCGGGCTGCTGTCCTTGTGGATCTTTTCTGATAAATCTGACGCTGTCAATTTCAATCGTATCGCGGATAATCGGCACATCGCGCGACTCGTCGCTGCCCTCCCGCAGAATCGTCAGGATAACCTGACTGCCCTTCTGACCACGAATTTGTCGCACAGCGTAATCAAGCGCAATGCCGGCCGTACCTTCACCGTCAATTGCCAAAATCTTGTCGCCGGCCTGCAACCCCGCCTGGTCAGCGGGCGTATTAGGTAAAGGGGCAATGAGTGTCAGTTGATCATTTTTGATTCCAATCTCAGCGCCGATGCCTTCGAAATTACCCGAAAGCTCCTGCTCAAATTCTTTTGACAATTCCGGCTCAAGGAATACCGAGTATGGGTCCTCAAGTGAAGCCACCAACCCGCGCAGCGCGCCGTAAAACAGCTGGGTTTCAGGAATATCACTTTCGACGTACTTATCCTGAACGTACTGCCAGACTTGCCAAAACAAATCGAAATTAATGTCCTTGGTCAGATACTCAGGCAGAGCGTCTTTGTTGGTAACTTCGCCGCCTTGAGTGCGCACCGCTGATTCGTACTGACGACCAAACGATACGCCTAAAATAAAAATAATAACAACCGCACTGATGCCGGTAACGGCAACGAGAAACAATCGGCGAATTTGTTTTGGCATACCTATTTTTTACGTTATGCTTTTTATTTTTGCGCCGAGTTTACTCAGCCGGCCACAGAGATCGGCGTAGCCGCGTTCGATTGAATAGACGTTGCGCAAAACCGATTCGCCCTCCGCCGCCAGCATCGCCACCATAATCACGGTTGCCGGACGCAAGGCCGGTGGGCAGATCACTTCGTTGCCTTTCAGCTTTGTCGGCCCGTCGATGAAAACGCGGTGCGGATCAACTAAGGTCACTTCAGCGCCAAGTTTTTTAAGTTCGGTAAAATAAATCGCCCGCTCTTCGTACACCCAGTCAAAAATAAACGTCCGACCCTTGGCTTGGGTGGCAATCGGCGCGAAAAACGGCAGGTTATCAATATTTAAACCCGGAAACGGCCGCGGTTCAATTTTCTCTTCGAGTGCGACTAAGGTACTTGGTAGCGTTTTAATATCAACCAACTCGGTGATGCCGTTGTGAGCCGTATAGCGCTTCAAAATTTTATAATTAAAACCCATCTTCTCGAGCTTTAAAAGTTCGAGTTCAAGAAACTGAATCGGGCAGCGTGTAATGGTAATGGTGGAATTGGTGGTGGCGGCAATGGCAATAAACAGCATCGACTCAATCGGGTCTTCGCTTAAGCGGTAAGCCACGTCTTGCTTGATCTCGTGCCGACCGTAGATAGTCAGCGTCGTGGTACCAACCCCCTCAATTCGCACCCCCAACTTCTGCAAAAAGAAACAAAGGTCCTGCACCATGTAATTGGCGGAAGCAAACTTGATCACGGTTTTACCAGGAACCAGCGCAGCGGCCATAATCGCGTTTTCCGTGACGGTATCGCCCGATTCGTACAGCACCAGATTGCTGGCGGGTTGTAGCCCACGGTGTGATACTTCGTAGTGTTTACGGGTGGTTTTGATCGCCACACCGAAATTTTCTAGCGCGTACAGATGCGGGGTGACTGTTCTTTTCCCGAGCCGACAGCCGCCCGGCTGCGGGACACGAAATTTTTTTTGAAAATGAATGATGGTGGAAAGTAAAAACAAAACACTACGCGTACGAATCGCGGCGGCGTAGTTGATTTTTGCCAGATTGAATTTTTTCGGTGGACGCAGGATAACCGATCGGCCCTGCCAGGTGACTTTCACCCCGATACTCTCCAGCACTTCGATAATTCGGCTGACTTCCTCGATTTTGGGCAGCTGCTCGAGTTTAGTGGTTCCTCGGTTCAGCAGCGCCGCGAACAGCAGCGAGACAGCAGCATTTTTTGAGGTGTTGGTGACCACACTGCCGTGCAACTTTTTTCCACCGGTAATGACGTAGGTACTCACGATAGTAGAGTATTCAGAAATTAAATTTTTTGTTACAATGAGGCCATTGTTACTTCCCTAGTGTACAATAAACTGGCTTGAAAAACAAGCGCCGTATATATGACTATTAAAGTCCGCCGAATCTTATATCTGACCTTCATTGGACTTTTTTTTGTGATCACGCCGCTGCTCATCCTCTATGCTAATGGCTACCGGTACAACCTCAAACGAAACCGAATCGAAAAGACCGGCATTCTGGTGGTTGATTCACTGCCGCGCAAAGCTCAGGTCTACATTAATGGAATGTTTAAAGATGAAACCCCGGCGCGCTTCCCGCGGCTACTCCCCGATATCTACACGCTAGAACTAAAACGCAGCGGCTTTCACTCCTGGCGACAGGAAGTTGCGATTGAAAGCAGCTTGACCACATTTCGCAACGACGTGGTGTTGTTCCGCGATTCGCTGCCTATTACCATTGTCCAGGGCCGGATTGCTTTTCTGACCCTGCTGCCAAACCGTAACGCGCTGTTGTACAGCGTAATGGCCAGCTCCACCCAACAGCTTACCATCCGCGATCTGTCGACCAATTCGGAAACCGCCATTCCAGCTTCCGTCCAGCAAGCGACCTCCCCAACCAGTTTGGTTAATTTTTCTCAGAGTGGCACTCGAGCGCTGCTGATAACCGACCTGGACGGCTTTCCGCACTACACAGTGCTCGACACCACCACCCTGGAGACAATTGATTTGTTTAATATCACCCGGCTTGATTTTGATACCGTCGAATGGGACCAAGCCAGCGACACGGTGCTCTATGGTTTACGCCGGTCGGTCCTGTACCGGATTGATCTGGAACAAAAACTGGCAACTTCAATTATCTCAGCTCATATCACTGATTTTCTCGGCGTGGGCCAAACGATCTACTACACCACTAGAGTCGGCAGTGAATCGTTTCTTAATATTACCCAAACGCAAAATCCGCAAGAGCCCATTCAAAAAATCAAAATTCCCTCCCCATCAGATTACCAACTTACCCAGTCCGCCGATGGCCAGTTGGTACTGCTCGATGCCGACCGGATGGACCTGTTTGTCGTTGACCAAGCAACGCTCGTGGCGCAATCCGCCGACGTCAGCCCGCTACTTAGTGTTCGGGCAAAAAATATTGCTTTTAGCCCCAGCGGTAATGGGTTGCTGCACTACACCGACTTTGAGCTCTGGACACACTCGTTTGAAACCGGCGAAGCACAGCTGATCAACCGGGTGGGCCAGCAAATCACCGACGCCCTGTTTTACCCGGACAAACCTTACATCATCTACTCCCAGCAGGGTCAAATCCGAGCGATTGAAATTACCAGTGCGGCGGCCAAAAATGATGTCGTACTGACCACCATCCAGCGCGTCAGCGACAGCGTAATCTCGCGCAACGGCGACACACTATACTTCATCGGCCAAGTCGGCAACACCGAAGGCATCTTCTCGCTCCAGCTGCGTTAAAAAAACCAAACTCAAAAGAGCACTGTTTCAGCGCTCTTTTTTAAAATAGGATTATTTCTGTTTCTTTGCTACTAGATTCCCAGCTTCAAGCAAACTATCAAACGACTCGCCGCCATCGCCCCACCAGCCTTGCAGCTTTTCAAAGCTCATCGTACCCTGCTGGACATAGAAATTATTCACGTCAGTAATTTCGAGTTCTCCTCGACCAGAGGGTTTCAAGGTTTTAATCACGTCCCAGACTTGGGCGTCGTACATATACAAGCCTACAACCGCCAAGTTGGTTTTTGGACTTTGCGGCTTTTCAACAATTTCAGTAATCTTGTCACCATCAACTGTGGCAATGCCAAACGACTTAGGGTTATCTACTTCTTTCAGAAATATTTTTGCGCCTTTTTTTTGCGCTTCGAAATCTTTAACCGCATCAGCGATGCTGTCTTCCAGAATGTTGTCCCCCAGCATCACGACTACTTTATCGTTATCAGCGAAGTCCTGGCATACCCCCAGCGCTTCAGCGATCCCGCCGGGCTTTTCCTGCACACCGTAGGAAAATCGCGCGCCAAACTGTTCACCTGATTGCAGCAGCTCTAAAAAGTGCCCGGCGTGGCCTTTGCCCGAAACAATCATGATATCACTAATCCCCGCTTCAACGAGCGTTTGAATCGGGTAGTAAATCATTGGTTTGTTGTAGACCGGCAGCAAGTGCTTGTTGGTCACGCGGGTGAGCGGATCAAGTCGCGATCCGGTCCCACCGGCTAAAATTATACCTTTCATAAGTTATCTTTCCCATTCTTTAATTTCTGGATGGAAATCAACTTGATACGTTGGTATACCCAATGAAATACCGTATTTTTTTGCTTCATCATATTGCTCTTTACTATTTCTATCAATAAAGAAAACTTTATCTCGAAAAATAATGTAGTGGTGAGTTTTGTTCTTAAAATCAGCGTACCAGCTATGTTCATCGTCAAGAGACCGACTGATATCTTCAGCGATTGACTCAGCTTTATCGGTCGAAATTAAAACTTTATGTAAAGTCCACTGTTTTAGCCAAGGCGTCTTGTGTTTTTCAGTGACTCGCTCAACCTTCGTAGACAAAATCTCAACAAGTTGTAAAACTTTTTTATTAGTTAAGCTTTCTTCAATAATTGTCCCTTGATAATCCATAATTAATTTGTCGTTCCCGCGAAAGCGGGAATCTGCAGATTCCGGATCAAGTCCGGAATGACAAATACTTCTTTAGCGCTAAATCCCAGTTTATTGCTGCTACTTTGTCACTATCCACGAAAGCTGAATATTGTGGCCGTTTAGCAGGTCGTGGAAATTCCTTAGTTGTACACGGTACAACTTCACACTCCAAACCTTTGAGTTCAACAATCTTTTTAGCAAACTCATACCAGGTGATTCCGCCTTCTGGAGCCTGGTTGGTAATGTGATAGATCCCAAATGGTTTTTCCTCGTCGATAAGCTTTCGTACCGCTGCAGCCAAATCTACCGTATAGGTGGGCTTTCCCCACTGGTCGTTGACCACCTTGATAGTATCCTGCTTGGCGGCTAGTGTCAAAATCGTATCAACGAAGTTTTTGCCGTGCGGACCATACAGCCAGGAGGTGCGCACTAAGTAGTACTGATCGTGATTTTTCTGCAACTCCTGCTCGCCACGGTACTTGGAACGGCCATAGGCGTTGATTGGGTTGGGTTGATCGGTTTCACTGTAGCCTTCTTTTTTGGTCCCGTCGAAAACGTAGTCAGTGCTGAAATGAACCAGTACAGCGCCGAGCTGCTTGGCCACTTTAGCAATGTAGCCCACCGCGATGCCATTAATCAGCGTTGCCAACTCCTCTTCCTCTTCGGCTTTATCGACGTTGGTATAGGCCGCCGCGTTAATAATAATGTCGGGTTGGAGGGCCAGTAACTTCTGCTCGAGTTTCTGCTGGTCGGCAATATCAATTTCATCGCGATCCCAGCAGGTGGGTAAAAATTGAGCAAACGCGTCTTGCAGCGCGTGCCCCAGCATACCGTTGCTGCCTAGAATTAAAATCTTTTTTTTCATACAGCCTAGGTTAATTACTCTTCCCCTCTCCCCACGGGAGAGGGCTAGGGTGAGGGGTTAGTGATTCAGTAGTCTTTCGATCTGCTGGCACACTCCATCAATATTATTGTCTATATCGTTGTTCCAAAAACGAACAACCCTGTCTCCTTCGCTTTTTAAATACCTATCGCGGACAATATCATTTTGGCGCTGATTTCTCTCATTGTGTATTCCCCCATCCAACTCAACCACTAGCCCCCCTTTCTCACAATAAAAATCAACAACATACGGCCCGACTGGATGCTGCCGCCTAAACTTAAAATTTTTAAACCTTCGATCACGTAGCAAACGCCACAATTTAATCTCCTGTGGTGTTTGATTCTTTCTTAAAACTCGAGCAACTTTTACTAATTGATTTTTCATACCCCTCATCCGTCCCTCAACTAACAATTAACAAAAGACGGGACACCTTCTCCCCTGGGGAGAAGGATTATTTTACCCATGTTTTTTCTAACAAATCGGTTAACTTTTTACAAAATGTAACTTGCTCCGGGATACTATTGGCTAGCTCCAGACAAATGTAGCGAGAAAAATACTTCTTTTCAATTCCAGCAACGTAGATTAGCTCTTGGTAGCTAGTAGCGTAATGCCGACTCTTGCCATTTTTAACGACGGCACTCAAATGATTGCACCCGACTTTATACCGTTTTACTGTTTTGACGGTCAGCGCGTAGTAGTCGGGCTGCCGGCGGCGAAACTGCTCGAGGTGCGACAGGTCGATACACGCCCCGCCGTACGATGCCAGCGTGTTTAAATTTTTTATCCGATGCGCGCCGTCGTTGTTTTCAATAAAAAAATTTTTTTGTGCTTTGATTTGGCGAAATATTTTAAATACTGAAAGTGAGTGGTAAATGCTTTAGTGCCATAGCGCTTAATCAGATAATCAAGTTCTGTTTCTTTCATATCACTGCGCGCATGGATGTGCGGAATATTTCGCACCGCTGTTTTTTCCAATACCCCATAAAGCTGCTGCCGCTCGGAAAAACGCGCACCGGTTAAAAAAAGCGAAATGTCAGTCAGCTTCAACCGACCAACATCTTTAACCATCTGCTGCCAATTACCCAAATAAGTCACCACCGACGGATAGAGCCGTCGGTTGCCCGGCAGCTGCTTCATTGCGACCCTCCGTACTGCTTCTGGTAGTACTCTTTGTACGCGCCGCTTTTTACATTTTTCCACCACACCTCATTAGCTTGGTACCACTCAACGGTTTTTTGTAAGTACCGGTCAAAGTCATACTGCGGCTCAAACTGAAGTTCCCGCTTGGCTTTACCCCAATCGATTTCGTAGCGTCGGTCGTGACCGGGCCGATCTTTGACAAATTCAATCAGCTCCTCGCCCTGGCCTAAAATTTTTAAAATCTTTTTAATCACTTCAAGATTCCTAATCCCTGAGGTCATCCCGCCGATGCAGTATGTCTCACCAGTCGCCCCTTCGGTTAAAATCAATTCAATTGCCCGACAGTGATCATCGACATACAACCAGTCGCGAACATACTTGCCGTCGCCGTAGACCGGCACTTTTTTACCTTCCAAAATATTGGTAATTGCCAGCGGGATTAATTTTTCAGGAAATTGAAAGGGCCCGAAATTGTTGCCACAGTTGCTGATGGTCACCGAGCAGTTATGCGTATAGTAAAAAGCCCGCACCAAGTGGTCTGAGGCGGCTTTTGACGCCGAATACGGATTGCGCGGGTTGTACGGGGTAGCTTCGCTGAATTTCTCGGTGCCCTCGAGCGGCAACTGGCCGTAAACTTCATCGGTTGAGACGTGGTGGAAGCGCTTGTCAAAATCTTTGGCCCCCTGGAGCAATAATTGGGTACCGACTACGTTGGTCCGGACAAACTCTCCAGCGTCGATAATCGAGCGATCAACGTGCGATTCAGCCGCGAAGTGCACAATCACGTCAACTTTTTTAATCAAGTCGCGGACCACATCGACATTGGTAATATCACCCACCACCAGCTGGTGCCGGCTGTCCCCCTCTAAATCTTTTAAGTTTTCTAAGTTACCGGCGTACGTTAATTTATCCAGATTAAAAATCTGGTCGTTTTTGTGATTCTTGAGCCAGTAATGGATAAAGTTTGAGCCGATAAACCCGGCGCCACCGGTAACTAAAAGTTTCATAGCGCTGCCTTAATTTGTTCAACAATTTTTTCTGCCTCGCCTGCCTGATATTTTTTTGTCGGCCAAAAATCAGCCAGTCCGTCATCGTGCCGGCGTGGGATCAGGTGAATATGAAAATGCGGCACATCAACGCCGACAACAGATACTGCAACAAAATCAGCGCCCAGTGCCTGCTTGATCGACGGTATTAATTTTTTCGTTGCGACAAACGCCCGCCCCAGCAGCTCGTCAGGCACGTCACCCATCATCTGGTGGTGACTTTTGGGAATCAGCAACGTATGCCCGTCGGCCACCGGATTGATATCGAGAAACGCCAAAAATTCATCATCCTGGTACACTTTGTGCGCCGGAATGTCACCGGCGATAATTTTACAAAAAATACAGTCAGCCATAGGGTTACTTTTTATGGGTTTCGAT
>Ga0155130_115_pt1 | contig 27811 bp, 21 predicted proteins | sample RifCSPhighO2_01_FD_106098 | JGI IMG/M metagenome (GOLD analysis project Ga0155130, IMG submission 106098) | Candidatus Buchananbacteria bacterium RIFCSPHIGHO2_01_FULL_47_11b
GCTCGTGAATTTTATCTTCGAGTTTAAGCAGCTTCTCGGACTCCTCTTGGGTAATTTCGGTCAGCGGAATTTTAGTTTTATTCGAAACAATAACCGCGACGTCATTGGCAGAAATAATGCTTTTTGATCCGCGCGACGCTCGAACACTGGTGGCGACTTCCTGAAGGATTTCGATCGCTTTTTCTGGCAGATACCGGTCGTGAAGATACCGGCCAGAAAGCTCAACCGCCGTGGCAATCGCGTCATAGGAAAAATAAATTTGATTTTGGTACTCAAGCGCACCGGCTTTTGCCTCTAAAATTTGAATCGCGTTATTACCGGATACCTCCTCAACTATCACGGTTTCAAACACCGTGTCGAGTCGGCTCTTGCCTTCGATGTAGCGGTGATAGTCGCTGGGAGTGGTAGTGGCAATCGCAATCACATTTTGGCCTTCAAGTATTTGAGAAAGAACATCGGACAGATCAATACTACCTTGCGCACCGGCGCTGACCCCAACCATCGTGTGAATGTCGCTGATAAACAGCACAATATTACCCGATCGTTCAATTTCATTTAACGCCACCAGCAACCGCTCTTGAGCTTCGGTCGGCGCTGCACCGCTAACGATTTTAGCCACATTGAGACTAACCAAGCGCTTGTCTTTTAAAAAATCCGGCACTTGATCTTCAACCATCAACTGAGCGATCCCTTCAACAATCGTCGAGCGCCCGACACCGGACTGACCGATGAGCAGCGCGTTTCGTCTTGATCCGCCGTGCATTACCCTAAAAATTTCATCAATTTCGTCGACGCGGTCAATGCAGGGCAGTAGATACCCGGAGTGCGCCAGTTGGGTCAAATCTTGGGAAAACGTATCTAAAATTGGTGTGGCGATTGCCGTCATTGAACGGTTCATGCTCCCCCGCGGCCGAAAGCTGGAACGGTGCCTGAACTGCTGCCAGCGAGTACGAAGCTGTTTTTTTATCCGCAACCAGGCAATGACGTTTGACACCTTATCCCGAGCGATATCAACGTCATCAAGTAATTCTTGAATTTGCGTTGCGTGATGCACTACCGAATAAAAAAGTTCGGTGATATCAACCCGCGGTTGACGCAGCTCCCACGCATCAAGATAGGCATGGAATAAAATACTATGCAGCTCTTCAGAAAAAACGATTGATCCTTTTTGATACGGTGCCTGACGACCAAGCACTTTACCAATCCCCGCTTTCAATCGTTCGAAAGAAATCGTCAGCCGACTGAATAAAACACTAGTCTGCTCAAAAGTGAGAAGTGAAACGAGCAAGTGGATTGCCGCTACCTGCTGATGACGGTACCGACCAGCCAGCTGCCAGGCTTTAGTTACCGCCTGAAGCGCGTCTGGGGTAAAATACTGGCTGACATCAATTTTCTGGTCTTTCTTTAGTTGGTCAAGCTGGCTCCAGGCAACCGGCGGCAGCTGGGGCTCTGATTCTTTGTACTGACGCGGCGCGATTTTTTTGAGCTGGTCGGTTTCTGTCTGCATCCGGTAGAACAAATAAGTATCAGTCAAAACCGACAGCCAGAACAGCCACAACAGCCAATGACGCATTGTTACTAGCTGCGGCAGCGTACCGCCAAGCTGAAACACTCGGTAGCCGTACCACCCCAGGGCCGCAACTCCAACCAGACCAAACACAAGCAGTAAAAAATTAATGGCCGTATGCGCCGATCTGATCAGTTGCCGCTGAGCAATATGTCCCGCACTAATGATTGTCCCCCAATACAAAAGTTTGCTGCCGGTCCAGCCGGCAACTCGCGGTCCGCGGCCAGCCGCTTCGGTGCTGCCTGGTCGAATGAGGGTAATTGGTTGTTGTTCCGGAGTAAACGAAGGCATACCTACGGTACAAGCGCCGATAGATTATAGATCAAAAAGTATACAGCGATTAACGGCAGCAGCACCCACAGCCCAAAAATCAGCAGTACAATCGTTGCCCACAGAACAGTGGCAACCGTTCGAATAATAATTTGAATCAGCCGAACAAAAAAACTAATAAGCCGGCCCTCAATGTCGTACTGGCCAAACATCGGAACGAATATGTTTTTTACCCACACGCCGACCCCGAGCCGCCGAGCTTGCGATTTAATTTCGGCAAGCGCAAAAAGACCGGCGCGCGAAATGCCCCGGGTATACCACCAAATTGGCCAGTACAATAAATCGCCGACAATTTCGAAAAAAACAAACCGCAGGGTGGTAGCCGTAACTGTATTTTGGTACTTCATGTCGCTTAGTATACCACAAATCCGTCCAAAAAAAGAATTTTTGGCGGCAGGCAAAAGCGAAGTCTCTACTCAGTTATATCAATTACCAACCCCCGGCCACCGCCGATGGGATCGTCTTCCAGATTTGAGGTCACCGCCTTACCGGTTTTGGTAATTGTCGACTGGGTAACATCGTCGGTCGCCGTCAGTGTCGCTTGATCGGTTAAAATCAGCAGCCGCCGGGCCTGCTGTTTGGTTGGTGTAACCGCGACATCAAACCAAGCGGTGATATCCTCAAAGGTTTTATTGGCTGAGATTGAATCAATCGACCACTCAACGGTATTGGTCTGTTGACTATACGTCAGGACACCAACCCGGACTAAAAATTTATTGTCAAACGATACTCCTTCCGGTAATTTTGTGGTCACCACAACAGCTGAAACGTCGTGCAAACTATTGGCGACCGACCAATAAATGCGAAAGGTCGTTTTTTCGCCAACTACCGGCGGCAACGGACCGGTGCCAACGGCGATATTGTCTTCGTCAAAGTACCGACCCTCAACCTTCAGCGCGATATCAGTATTAACCCGATTGATAATGTCACCGCCGCCGATGATCAAATCTGGCGTTTCAATATCATCAATTTTTCCAATTGTTGCGCTTAAGGTACTGCTCGTTGAAAGGCTGCTAACGTCCAGACTAATATCTTCTGGATTTTTAATCTGAATGGAAAAATCAATCGTTCCTTCATCAAGTGGTTTGAGCTGTTCAAGTTTTTTTAACTGCTCTGGTCCCCAGGTAATTATGTGGCCATTCAAAACCCCTTCGAGAGAGTCGTTAAGTGAATCGAGGTCAATAATTTGCGAATCGATACTCAAGGACAGTGCCACGTCGCTGAGTTCATGTTGACCGATATTTTTGTAGCTGAGGCTGTAGGTGAGCCGCTGGCCGAAGTTAACGGGCTGATCTTGGTTCGCACCGTTGATGATCAGGTCAAGCTTCAGACCTGAATTGATGATCTGGGTGGTTACCACCTGCTCTTGCTGGATAGAAACCGTATTGGTATTTGAATCAAGAAACCCAATAGTTGCTTTCAGTTCAGCGGTTCGCGATTGCTCACCGGGTGGAAAGCCGCCAGAAATAAGAATCTCGCCTTCCTGGTTGCGGCTTAAATTTTCAATCCGCCACTGGTTATTTAAATTTCTGGCATCGGTTTCGTTGTGGTAGGCAGCCGGTTGGGCTTCCTGAAAAATAAAATCTTGAGGATAGACCACCTCGATGACCAATCCGGTCAAATCTTGCTGAGACGTATTTTTATATTTCAAAGTGTACGTCGCTTTTTTTTCGGGTAGAATTTTTTCTGGCCCGACGACCACTAAAGCCAGAATAGTAGAGGTAATTTGACTGTTAAATATTTCGGTCTCTTTAAAAATTGAACTAAAATTTTCCGGTTCGAATGATGAAGTAATGTTAAGAGTTCTCAACGATCCGACTTCACCGATAATTTTACCGCGAATCGTAATGGTGCCGGTCGCACCGCGATTTAAATCGCCGAGCTGCCAGGTAGTATTAAATTCGTTACTGGCGGCGGGCTGGCCTTCGATAAACGTAAACCCATCGGGGTAACGAAATATCAATTCGGCATTTCTTAAAATTACCTTTTCTTTGTTGTGATAGGTAACGGTATACAACACTTCATCGCCGGAAGCGATGTTTTGTGGTGAATCGACTGTAATTTCTAAACTTTTAGCTCCGAATTGATAGTTGGGGTTGAACAGCACAAAAATCATCCACCCAGCAGTAGCGGCTAAAACACCAAATATCACCACGCTGAGCAGCAGTGCTTTTGCCCGGCTTTTCCGCTGAATTTCTAGATGAGAAATATCTGGCAGCGAACCGTCTTGATTGCGGTAAATCGAAGAAAGCCCTTGCTGAACAGTACCGTTGGTCGCTTGTTTTTTTAATTTTCGCAGTTCAATCGGCTTCATTTGAATTATTGATTTTTAATCGCCACGCCGTAAAAAGCATCAGTAGTTAATGGTTGGGAAAATAAAAGTGCTGAATCAGCAACGGCGACACTCCCCGGAAACGTCGCTAAAACTTCCATTCCATTTTTTAGCGTCAGTCGACTATCAAGAGCAGTTTGCCGATCGCCAATTTGTTTTTGAACCAACAAACTATAAAAAGTTGCTTCGTTACCCGTGGTGCTGACTTTAAATGGTAGACGATACGTAATTGATGCTGCTTTGGTTTCACCTGGTTTGAGTTGTAGCCAGTTGCCAAAAACCGTCTTGCCGCTTTCTTGGTACACATCAGTGCCCGACGCCTCATCGCGCTGACGGCCAGTTTCAAGGCTTAGTAAATCAAGATCAGCTTGTAAATCTTCTCCCGGCTGGTCAAAATATTGTTCAGCGGGCCGCTGAAAACCAGTAGCGCTCATCAATACACTGCCGGAAGGAACATAGAAACGAACGTAGCTGTTGTTTTGCACCCCAGTAAATACATCTACTCCCGGCGTGCCAGCGTGGGTGCGGGTAATAGTAACACTGTTAACGATACTACCATCGGATTCGATTGTTGCCTGGTGGGTAATTTTTTGATCAATGACCTCGTCAGTTTTTCCGCCGGCTAGATTGCTATGCACAACCGACAAAAAATCTCCTTGAGTTGCTTTAAGACTCCCCGCCCAATCCAAATCAGTGACTAGTCGTTGGGCCGTCCGGTCGGTAAAGTACAAGACCAAATGTTTTTCATTGAGTCCTTGGCGCAAAACTTCAATCAGCTGACGCAACTGGTCCCCTTCGGCATTAAACAGGCGTTCAATTACCACTGGCCCCAGATCGGTAAGAAACTGCTTAGGGGTTGATGATTGTTTATCGCGCTCAACTTTAATAACCGACTGGGTTACACTGACAAAATTTTCGCCGGTAATTGGCTGGTCGTACCCGTCAACTGTCAGCGGGCCAACCGCGTCAATAATTCTGCTCATTAACGTCGCAGTCATAACAATCACTCCGTCGGTACTCGGTCCGCCAGCATTGGTGTAAAACCACTGGATCTTTTTCGCGGTAGTCGGAAAATCAGGCCACCAGTTGGCATCTTGAAATTCCCAACGGGGATTGATGAGATGGAGTGGTTCGGGTGAAATAACCCGGGGCACCAGCTGCCCCTGGACATCGTACGTGCCACCGGCCGGAATTTCTATTTTTTTAATTTTACCCCGATCGATATCAATCAGGGCAAAACTGCCCATAAACCCACCAACGGCGCGCATCTCGTTATTGTTGGTAAATACAATCAAGTAGCGCTGCCACTGATCGCGACCCAAAAGGGTTAGAAGAATTTCGTTAAATTGGTACAATTCCAACAGTTGCTGCTTAACCTGCGGCAGGGATTTGACGACATTGAGAAATGCCTGACGGTGAGCTTCGGGAACATCGTCGATAGTAATTGATAAAAATTTTTCTTCCGCCTGATTGTACGTTTCGATTGCTAAATGAAAATCTTGGTTAAGATTTTTAAGCGCTTCAAAGTAATCTTGGCTGTTGGTGTTTAAAAACGATTGTCCGGCCTGACTGAGCAGCTGACCGACCTGCGAAAGCAATTGACCACTTTCAAGCAGCGTGACGCCAGTTTCAACGGAACGGTTGAGTCCAGGTACGAGCGTTAATACCTCGGCAATTACGCTATTAATGCCATCAATTTGCTGGCGAGCTAGACTAAACTGTTGTTCGGCTTTGGTAAAATTATCCCTTGCGCCGGCTAAATCAAACTCCGTTGCTGATTGCTGGGCTGTTTTAAGCAAAGCTACCGCATCAGCGGTTAAAAGCAGCACACTGTCTTTGGTTTCTTGAAGCTGCTGGTAGTACGTCATCGCCTGAAGCGGCAACACAAACACAAACGCCGCTAAAACAAACGAAGCGATCGGCCGCATCAGTAGGTTCGGGGAGAGAGTAAAAGCGCGACGGCTCTTTTTGGTTGGTGGCGCAAAAACGTCTTCAACTTCATCGCTATATTCGATTGCTGCAACTACTGGTACGACCGGCGTTATCAACCGCTTTTTTTTCAACACCTGTCGCAGTGCGACCAACGGCCAAACTAATAGGCTAAAAATTTTGACAACAGTAAGCTGATACATGTCCGGGTGGTGCAATAAATTAACTTCCACCCGATTTTTTTGAACAAGTGAAACTTTACGCCGAGCAGTCGGCACCGTTTTTCGTTGCGTCGGTTCTGGGTCTAATCGAGTATATTTTGCGGTGTTTGGATTTTTAAGATTTACCACAAAAGGCGAAGTTACGTGCGCTGACCGTACTGATGATTTTTGCTGGGTAAAAGATTTTGGCAGCAGCGATCCAAGATTGGGAGAATTAAAATTAAAACCACTGGGTTGTGGCACAGCGGCTGAGTTATTTTTATCCAGGGTAGCTTTTTGAATGGCGTTGGTCTGGGCAGTAAAAAACGGCTTGGTACTATCGACAGCTGTTGGTTGCTTGAGGACTTTCAGCGCAACCGAAGGTTTTTTTGATTTTTTTACCGCTTTTTTTTTCGCGCGAGACGAAATTTTCACCGGTTTATCGACGGCGGACGTATTTTTTTTTGTTTGTCTTTTTTTGGTGGGCATAGAAACAAAAAGTGCGTTACGATTATACCACACTTCTGCTAGTCTTGTCTTGGAGCGGTAAAAACTAACGACTGGCTACGGATTGGTAGAGTCCGAGTGTGTCTTGAGCGGTCCGGCGCCAAGTAAATTTGGCGATTGCCAACCGGCTCTGTGCAACCATCGCTTGGAGTTGATCGGGACTGGTTAAAACCAGCTCGATTTTACGCCTTAATGTGGTTGGATCGTGGGGGTTAAAATAAAACGCCGCATCACCAAGTACTTCTGTAACGGCAGAAGTCTCTGACGCGATCACCGGTGTGCCGCAGGCAGCCGCTTCACCAGCCACTAATCCAAACCCTTCAATAAATGATGGTAGGACAAAAACCGCTGCCTCGGAGTACAGCGCCGGTAAATCCTTCTGATCAATGAATCCCGGGGTAATAATCCTGTTTCGCACCCTGCTGCCGCTGACGCGTTTTTGAATTTCAGGATAATTTTTGTCGGGACGCCCCGCCAAAACGAGCTGGTAGCGCTGCCAAAGATGCGTTGGCAACTGTTCATACGCGCCGACGAGTGTTTCAATATTTTTATGATCACGCCACACACCAACGTATAAAATAAAACCATCGGTAATGCCGTATTTTTTTTTCACATTTTCACGCCTTGTTACATCAGTCACCGGCTGATACCAGCTATCAATCCCCTGCTGAATAACCGTAATTTTTTTCGGCGCAACTTTTGGGTAATGGGCGGTAATCATCTCTTTCGTAAAATCAGAAACGGCAATGATTTTTTTCGAGGCGGCTAGCGCGTGGCGCACCGTCGTTTCATAGCCTATTTTACGAATCAAGGAATGACGAACACGTGGTCCGGGGAAAAATTTCGGCGTCAAATCGTGAATGGTAACCACCGCGTTGCGGTTAACCAGCAGTGGTAAATTGAAGTGTGGGCAGTGATACACGTCGTACTTAATTTTTTTTAAAATGAGCGGAATATTAATTTGTTCGGCGTAGCTATACCAACCAAAATCAGCCGGCACTACGTTGACACCAGCGCGGGCAGCTTGAAAAATATCTCGGCCCGCTTTATTGAGTAGCAGGGTATAGCGATTTTTCGTATCCAGCTCGAATAACTGTTCGGTTAACCGTTGGACATACAGGCCAATGCCGCTGGTTTGTTTGGCGCCGTACATTCGCGCATCAAGGACAATATGCATGGTGGTTGACTTTTTTGAGTAAATTACGTACGATTGAGCCACTTTAACGCTGAACTACTTTAACACAAGGAGAACCCCATTGTCGGATCGCACCTTTATTCAACGGTTACCTAACCTGCTCACGTCAACTCGGTTAATCGGAACCGTGCCAGCAGCGGTACTGTTTGCGCTCGGTTCCATAATACCACTCTGTTACACCCTTGGGTTTGTGTTGGTGATAATTTTATGCTTGACCGACGCGCTCGACGGTCAAATTGCTCGGCGATTCAATGCCGTAACCAGTGACGGTAAACACGCCGATCCGTTGGCCGATAAAGCCTTGGTGCTGCTGTTTCTGGTGCCAATCGCCCGCGGCAATGTCCATTTCCTCCCGATCTTTATGTTGCTGCTGCGCGACTACCTGGTTACCAGCATGCGCGATGTCGCTTCAAGACATGGCGACACTATCTCGGCCCGTTTCTCGGGGAAAATCAAAACAGTATTTGCCTTCCCCTACCTGCTCCTTTCGCTGGTTACCCGCGCTCCCGACTCAACCCTGCTGGCCAGCTATTTCAGCCCGCTGGAACCAATCGTGGGGCCAATCGGGTGGCTCTTTATTACCATCATCGTCTGGAGCGGTGTCGACTACTACTGCGATTTTCGCAAACGTGGCTACGAGCTGCCGGGCTTTGCGCTGATCACCGAGCTGACAGTCACAAACCGTAAGGGGTAATCTACTTTACCCCTTTTTTTAATTTCAAAATTTCTTGATGAATAAGCTGTGCCTGCTGACGCCAGCGAAATTTTCTCACCTGAGCTTGACCTGCTTGCGACAACATTAGTGCCAATGTCGGTGCACTCAAAAGCGATTGAAGGGCGTTAGTCAGTTCATTGGTATTGTACGGATTAACTAACAGTCCGGCTGAATCAACCGCTTCGGGTAACGACGAGCTGGCTGATGTTACCACAGGTGTGCCAACCGCCATTGCCTCCAGTGGTGGCAACCCAAAACCTTCGTAGAACGATGGATACGCGAAAATTGTCGCCAGTTTATACAGCGCCGGCTTATCGGCGGCATCAACATACCCCAAGAAACGAATTTTATTTTTTTTCTTCGACGCCTGCGCCTGTCGGTACAGCTTTTTGTACATCCAAGCGTTGCCGCCGGCAATTAGTAGCTCTGTTTCGAGATCAGTAATTGATTCAAAGGCATCGATTAGTCCGCTGACGTTTTTTCTCGGTTCGAGATTGCCCAACGACAAAATATATTTTTTCGGCAGGCGGTATGTATTCGAAACGCGCGATAGTTCCGCTTCGGGTATGGGTTCAAAAAATGCATCACTAACCCCTGGGTTAATCACTGTAATTTTTTTTGGATCGGTTTGATAGAGCGTCATTAAATCCTGCTTGGTATTTTCGGAGATCGCAACAATCGTATCTGCCTGATCACAAAATATTTTTGGACCAATCAGCGTGTGCCACAGTCGCTTTTTGAAGGTAAAAAATTCAGGGTACAGCTCAAACGTCAAATCGTGAACGATCAGCAGTTTTGCTACTTGAGGCGAAAGCCGCAAAAAAAGAAAATTGGGAATAATAAACGCATCAACGCCGCCGATTAACTGATCGACTCGCGGCCGGCCGATAAATCGCATCGACAAATTGAACAGCTTGTTGGGATACTGAAACTCTTTTACCGTAACGTTTCGCGCATTAAATTTCGGTGCGGCTGTCGCCTGGGCTGAATTATAAAAAAGTACATACTCATTTTCATGGTCAAGCGCGAGTAGATTAATCACCAGGTTGTACGTGTACTCGCTGATGCCGGAAAATAAGCTGTGCATAAGACAGCGGATGTCGATACCGATTCTCATACTCAAAATCCGCAACGAATTTGTTCATAAACGCTTTTCTCTCGTTCAGCGACGACTAAATTACGCATCTGCTCCTTAAATTGCTCAATACTGAACTGTTCGGCGTAGGCTCGCACTGCTTTCGGATCAAACTGCTCGGGTTTAAATCGCACCACGGTATCGGCTAACGCTTCCCAGCTTTGCTCATCAAAAAACGTTCCGGTTTTACCTTCCACCACGGTTTCGGCAGCACCACCGGCGGCAAAAGCAATCACCGGCCGGCCGGAAGCCATTGATTCAACCGCCGTAATTCCAAAATCCTCAATCTGCGGATGGATAAACGCCTGCGCGTGCGAATACAATTCAGCCAGAGTGGCATCGTCCACCCGGCCGACAAATTCGATGTTAGGTTTGGCGAGACTTTTTAATTTTTTACTTTCCGGGCCCTCGCCAAAAATTTTAAGCTGAATTCCCAGACGGTTGAATGCCCGAACGGTAATATCAAAATTTTTATACGCCACCAGCCGACCACCGGTCAAAAAATAGCGATCTACTGTTTTGCCGACCTGGAAACGTTTAGTATCAACCGGCGGATGGATAATCTGGCTTTTGCGCCGGTAGTACTTGCTGATCCGCTCGGCGACATTTTTTGAATTGGCCACAAATACATCGACCCGCTGGGCCGCCAATTGATCCCACACCCGCAAGCGACTCAAAAAAACCGGCACGATTTTTTTTATTATCCGGTTGTACCGCAGCTCCTCAACGTAGCGGTGCGTATCTGACCACAGATAGCGCGTCGGCGTATGACAGTAACAGACATGGAGCGTGTTTGAACGAGTGATTACCCCTTTCGCCAAAGCCGACGAAGAAGAAACTACCACGTCGTAATCCATCAAATCGTAGCTTTCGGTAGCAACCGGCATTAAGGGCAAAAACCACTGATAGTGCCGCAGCGCTCCGGGAACGTTTTGTAAAAATGAGGTGCGGATATCCCGACCGGAAAAACCCTTCATCCGTTCTCGATCATACAACAACGTGAAAGTCGGCGCTTCCGGCCAAATTTCCTGAAAGACGCGCAACACCTGCTCGGCGCCACCTTCTTGAGTCAAATGATCGTGGACCAGCGCAATTTTCATACTGTTTCCCGTCGCCGGATAACTGCCCACGGCGTTTTAGCTAAAATTTGTAAATCCAACCAGAGCGACCAGTTCTCAATATAAAAAGTATCAAGCTTGACTTCGTCTTCAAACTCTAAATCCGACCGGCCGGAAACTTGCGACAAACCGGTGATTCCCGGCTTTAGGGTGAGCGCCCGTTTGTGATGCCGCTGGTAGCGACTCACCTCTTCGGACTCGTGTGGTCTCGGGCCAACCAAGCTCATCTTGCCGATAAAAACCAAAAAGAGTTCGGGCAACTCGTCAATACTCCACCGGCGGATAAATTTTCCCACCCGGGTAACGCGCGGATCGTTTTGGAATTTAAGCATCGGACTGTTTGGACGTAAATTTTTTTGCGCCTGCTGAAATTCAGGAGTATAGCGAAGCTGGTGAGCACCTTTAATCATCGAACGAAATTTTAAATACTGAAACGGCTTGCCGTGCTGGCCAATGCGCTGATAGGCAAAAAATATCGGCCCGCGGCTATCAAGTAGTACGGCCAGAGCGGTAAGAACCATCACCGGTGCCGTTAAAATAATTAAAAGCACTGCGCCGACAATGTCAAAAATTCTTTTCAGAACTCTCCCCCATCCGTCCAGCCGAGTCCGTTTGATTTCGATCACCGGTGCGCCGGCCAAAGTCCGTACTTCCATGTTGGTCAACCTCGTGCCCAATAAATCGGCCGTGTACTTAAAATCGATATGATTTTCAGCGGCAAATTCAACCAATTCAATAGTCTGCGGTTCGGCTAGGTTGGGATTGACCAAAATAATTTCATCGAATTTATCTTCGGCCACTAGATCGCGCAAATACTGGGCAACGGTTGGATCAAAGCGAGGCAGATGATCAACAATCCGATAGCCAAGCGTCGGACGCTTCTCAAAATATCTGGAGAATTGCTGCGATGTCTCGGTGTCTCCGATTAAAACTACCCGGTGCAGCCCAATGCCGCGGGCAAAGGCGAGACGCTGAATCCACCGGACAATCAGTCGTTCGATTATGACAAACACTACCGCCAGAACATAAGAAGCAAGGATAATAAACCGCGAGTCGAACAAAAAACGGGAAAAAACCATCACGGCCAAAACCAGGGCCAAGCCGGCCGAGCTGGCAACAAAAACTTTAGAAATTTCTTCTGAGAGTTTCCGGGTCCCGCCCATTGCGTACAGACCGGTAATGGCGTAGATACCCACCCAGAAAATACTGGCAACAACCGCAATTGAAAAAAAGCTGCGGAAAGAAAGATCGAACATAATTGGCCGAACCGACTGAATGGCTGGCAAATACCGGATTAAATACGCTGTCACTGCCGCTAAAAGCAGCGCAAAAAAGTCGAGCGGGACGGTAATGGCGGAAAATAAAATTTCAGAGCGTTTCATCTCGTTAGAGAAAGGAAGCGCTTGAGTCGATTTTTAAGATATCTTTTACCCATACCTGATTTAAGATAACGTTCCCGAGCGAACGCATCATTTTTATTCAAGCACGCTTCATAGTAAATAATGGTGAACTGACCACGACCTTTCGTGGAAGGTACTAACCCTTGATTGTGTTGCCTCAAGCGCTTCCGTAAGTCATCGCTGCAACCGGTGTACCAGCGTTTATCTTTATTACTTTGGATGAGGTATGTATACCACATGGTGATTTCTCTAACGGGATTCATAAGCAAAATTGTTGGGTTATTGTACCAAAAAAAGACGATATACGCAACCAAAAAAACCACCCCAACTCGGGTGATTTTCTCGTTTGTTCTGGCGATCTGATAAGCCGAATTCTGTACATTCGCCTTGCGGCGAAGCGATGATCATCTATCTAGTCCCGATGTTACCAGCGGGATCAAGCTGCCTACCAATTTTGGCATTGCACCAGGTAGAAGTTTACCACGATCGTCTGTTGCCAGACGCCGAGTTGCATCGCCTTGTGCTGAAGGGATATCCCGTATCCAGCTCAAAACGTTGTCAACACTTTTCACCTTTCACTGATACCTCGCATTAGAAATCCTAACATCTCTTTCGTCCGTTTCGCAAAAACCATTTCCTGTATTACTGTACGATCTTTTGCTAGAAACTTAACAATTCAACAATTAGGGTTTCTACTGCGGGGCACCAGCTAGTATAGTCTCTGTGGCACTGGTCCTACACAGCCGTTGCCGGCTGCGCGGTGGGCGTTACCCACTACCCGTTTTTGGTGTTCGGACTTTCCTCTCCGCGCTTGATTAAAGCGCGCAGCGATCATCTCGATCACCAGAACAAAGCGATACTACCACATCGGCTATTTTTTGTCAAGGGTAGCATCGTCAATCGCTTGGTTGACCAGCTGGTCAGCCAGCGTATTGTCAGCGCGCATCACGTGGATAAACTTGATTGATTTGAACTGCAGGCTGAGATTCCAGGCCTGGACAAACAGGGTGGCGAGGTCTTGATTTTTTACTTTGTACTTTCGCAACAACTGCTGCTGAACCAACTCGCTATCTAGATAGACGGTAGCTTCGTCAACACCCAATTCGCGCGCTTTGGTCAGCGCCAAAATAACCGCTTTGTATTCAGCTTGGTTATTAGTCGCTTCGCCGATGTATTCAGCGACGGTGTGTTGATTTTTCCCAATAGTGATAACCGCTCCGATGCCAGCCGGGCCCGGGTTGCCCCGTGCGCCCCCATCAGTATAAATAATTGCTTTCATGTTATTATTGCACAATAGAAACGAACCGTGGTTCAAGTAATGTAATTAGATCTTTGGTTTTTAGAATCACTTCGAAATAATGCACGCCAGCTGAAAGCGAAACTTTGCTTTGCGCCTTAATCCCGGCATCAAAAATTATTGGCACTTTGCCGGCAGACAGTAGCGCTGTCACTGCGCCAACTTGCTGGTTTAGTACCTTTTGGACCTCTTGAGGAGTGGCAAACCGCGGCGAATTAACAAAGCCCGCCGCCGCCTTGGCTTTTTTCGAATCAATCTTTTTGTCTCCGGGCAAACAAAACAAGGTAAAATTATTTAGCCGATCAACCAACAGCATGCTTTTTAAAATCTGCTCTGACCGCAGTCCCGTTTCGGCTTGGCTCTCAGCGACCGTAAAGACCGGTTTTGAAAACTTGAACAATTCATACTCGACACCGGCATTTTTTAGAATCGCTTCAACCTTCAACGGCGCTTCAGTCATTGGTGGCAATATCGATAATGTTGAGCTGTAGTTCCCTGTTACCGTTCCATTCATTGCAATCAATAGTGGTGGCAATATCGACCACTGTTCCGGGTTTGAGTTTGCTGGCCAGCGATCCGAATCCAAACGCGATGCCGCTTAAAGTCTGGGCCTGGTTGTCAGTTAGTTTAAGTCGCAGGTGCTTTTGCTCCTGACCGACTGCGCTGGCCTGAACGATAATTACCCCGTAAAGCGCAAATGCCGGCCGAGGGTTGCCCTGACCATACGGACGAAATTTTTCCAACAGATCGAAAAAATCCCAGGTGATATCAGCAATCGTCAATTCAGCATCAAGCTGAATGCTTTTTGCCAGCTGGTTGGTTTTGGCAGCAATGGTGAGCGTCCGTAATTTTTGAATAAACGGTGCGAGTTGTGAATCGTTTTTCAAAGTAAAGCCCGCCGCTTGAGCATGGCCGCCGTACCGCAACAAAAACTGATCGCACTGCTGCAAGGCTTTGGTGATATTAAACGGCTCAACGCTTCGGCCCGAGCCAATCAGCTCCCCGGCAAAATGACTAATCACCAGTGTCGGTTTATTACATTTGTCGGCCAGCCGTCCGGCCACCAGCCCCAAAATTCCAGTCGGCCAGCCGTCACCGATTGCTACCAGTAGACCTTCGTCTTTTTGATTGGCGATTTGCTGCCGCGCTTCCCGGGTGATTTGCTCAGTTAGCTGTTGGCGTTGTTGATTAGTCTGGTTGATCGATTCCGCCAATACCTCAGCTTCGGCCTGATTGTCGGTTACCAGCAGCTGGTACGCAGTGCTGGCGTGTTCAAGCCGGCCAGCGGCATTGAGCCGTGGCGCGATGGTAAAACCAACTGTTTTTTCGGTAATTTCCCCGACTCCGTTACCGGCCTTTTCGATTAGTTTACGCAAACCCAACCGTTTTGTTTTTCCTAACACAATCAACCCATAAGAAACCAGTGTCCGGTTTTCACCCAGCAGCGGCATTAGATCGGCAATAGTGCCGATGGCCACCAAATCAAGCAGCCATTTTTCCCAGCCATCTTCGAGTTTTTCCATCCCATACAATTGGTACCGAGCGGCGAGCGCCTGAACCACTTTAAACGCCACGCCTGAACCTGACAACGATTTAAACGGATAGACTTCACGATCGGTGTTGGGATCAATAATCGCCGAGGCATTGGGAAGTTTGAGCGGTTGCTGGTGATGATCAGTAACCACCACCACCACCCCGGCGCTGATAAGCTGATCGACTTCGGCGTAGTTACTAATTCCACAGTCAACCGTAATGACCAGCTGCGTTCCGTTTTCAATCATATCCTGGACAGCATCGGCATTCAGGCCGTAGCCTTCGGTTTCACGAAACGGAATGTAGACCTCGGGGTGAGCTCCCAGCGCGCGCAAGCCGCCAACCATCGTGGCGGTAGCCGACACCCCGTCGGCGTCGTAGTCACCGTACACAACAATTTTTTTACCGTCGCGAATACCCAACAGGATCAGTTCAGCCGCTTTTTCCATATCGACAAACAAAAACGGATCGTGCAGATCCGTACCGTAGTTGGGGTTAAAAAAATCGTCGATATCTTTTTGCTCGGTAATCCCGCGATTGTACAGCAGCTGCACCGCAATTGGATCAATTTCCGGAAACGCATCTCTGTGCGATTTTTTGCTCGGTTTTGCCACATTCCACGTACTGCACATAGGAAAGTATTGTACCATTTTTACTCCGCTTTAAGAAAGTGATACAATACTAACTACTTATGGCCTCAAGAAGAAAAAAGATATTTCAAATAATTTGGCTCATTTTAGCAATTCTAATGATCCTTTCAATGATTGGGTTCACCATCGGCCCAGCACTATTCTACTTGTAGGCACTATCACCCTGCAAAAAGGAGTACGACGATGACTCGCAATGATGTGCTAACTTGGTTTTTTGGGTGTCTCAGACGGCTGCTTCGTTGCGATCCCGAATTCGATGAGCTGTCACGACGAGTAACTGCGCTGACTGAACAACTCAGTCCGACTACAATCGCCCGAGCGGCTCTCGAGCAACAAAACACAGCACTGGTAGCAGAACTCGAAGCGATACAAAAAGAACGCCAAGAGGCGATTCAGTCGTTTTCACTGCTACGAAGCGAACTGGTTAACCTCCTTCGACTCCGAGAAGACAAGCGGAGTTGGGCCCACCGCGCTTCAGCGGCTCGAGATTTGATACGGGTGTTGACGCTCATACTTGAAATAACCGAAGAAGAAATTGCTCCGATTAACGGAAAAACCACCAAGGGGATCGAAGAGCACTTCAGACGCTTCGTCGGATTTCTCAAGCGAATTCGGGATTTCAAAGCGACCAACCAGGCACCAGAAACATCAAGCGCGTAGAGCCAGTCACCTGGCTCTTTTTACTTCTTCAGTACCACCAGAAACGCTTCCGGCGGAATGGCAACCTTGCCGTGCTGGAGCATTTTCTTTTTGCCCTTCTTTTGTTTTTCCAGCAGTTTGCGCTTCCGGGTATAGTCACCGCCGTAGAGTTTTGCGGTCACGTCTTTGCGCATTGCCGAGATACGTTCAGCGGCGATAATTTTTGCCCCGACCGCGGCTTGAATTTTAAGCACGAACATCTGCCGCGGCAGCACCTCTTTGAGCGAATCAACCACTTTCTTACCCACCCGGTACGCTTCATCGCGGTATACCAGAGTCGAGAGGGCTTCAACTTTCTCGTCGGCAATTATAATGTCGAGCCGAACCACATCGGCAGATTGAAAATCTTTAAGCTCGTAGGTCAGCGAGGCGTACCCCGACGAGGCGCTTTTTAGCCGGTCGTAAAAATCGGTTAGTAGTGCGGTTAGCGGAATGTGGTAATGCAACACCGCAATATGCTCATCGAGGTACTCGGTAGTGTGATACTCACCGCGCCGCTCGGCAATCAGCTGCATCAGCGCTCCGAGGTACTGCTTCGGCGTAAACACATCGAGCGCAACCACCGGCTCACGAACTTCTTGAAGCTTATCCGGGCTGGGCAACTCTTGCGGACTGTGGATCGTGGTAGTTTTACCGTCGGTAGTGGTCACTTGGTACGCCACGCTCGGTGCGGTGACCACTAAGTTTAAATCATACTCACGGCGCAGCCGTTCCTGCACCACCTCAAGATGCAGCAAACCCAAAAAACCGCAGCGAAACCCAAACCCCAACGCCGGCGAATTTTCCGGTTCGTACATCAGCGCCGCGTCGTTAAGTTTAAGTTTTTCGATCGCCTCGCGCAGCTGTGGGTACTCGTCGCTGTTTTGACAAAACAGCCCGGCAAATACCATCGGCTTGACGTCGCGGTAGCCCGGCAACGGTGCGACTTTCGTATTGATGAGCGATACGGTATCCCCGACTTTTGCCAACGAAACTTCCTTAACGCCAGTCACGATATAGCCGATTTCTCCGGCGCGCAGCCGATCAACTTTTTTCATTCGCGGATTAAAAAATCCTACCTCGAGCACCTCGCTGTGCCGATCGGCCGAGACGAATTGAATTTCTTGCCCCGAGCTAATTTCTCCTTCAAAAATTCGAACGTGAGTCACTACCCCGCGGTATTCGTCAAACCGAGAGTCAAAAATCAATGCTCGTAACGGTGCGGTCGCCACTGCTTTCGGCGCTGGCACGGTATCGATAACCGCCCGTAAAACCGCCTCAACGTTCTGACCGGTTTTTGCCGATACTCGAATAACTTCATCGACACGACAACCGATCAGCTGCGCCAATTCACTAGCAACTCTGTCCGGTTCAGCGTTGGGTAAATCGATTTTATTTAAAACCGGAATAATTGTTAAATTTTGTTCTAAAGCCAAATAGAGATTTGCCACGGTTTGCGCCTGGATCCCCTGGGAAGCGTCAACCAGCAGAATCGCCCCTTCGACCGCCGCGAGACTGCGAGAAACTTCGTAACTAAAATCGACATGGCCGGGGGTATCAATCAAATTGAGCTCAACCCCTTGCCACTCCATTCGAACCGGCTGGAGCTTAATGGTAATCCCCCGCTCCCGCTCAATATCCATCTGGTCGAGTAGCTGGTCGCGCATCTCCCGGTCGGCAACCGTTTTGGTGACTTGCAAAAAACGATCGGCAAGTGTTGATTTGCCGTGATCAATGTGCGCAATGATGCAAAAATTTCTGATGTCTTTAGTCTCTGGCATACAAAAAAACTAGCAGAGTGGCTAGTAAAAAGCAAGTCGTTGCTTAATTACTCTTTAAGTGGTTCAGCCGCCGGCGAAGCGATTCGCGAGCGTCGACGAAACACCGAAACAATGGCGAAAAGTTCTTCGGTTTTCAGCAGCCACGAAACGAGTAGGTACACTGTCACGCCGAGGAAGGTGGCCGCGGTGGCTTGAACAGCAACCCCCATAAATGTCGCCGTGCCAAAAATAGGCTCCGTGATATACTTAATCGCTTGCGCAACTAAAGAAAGCATAAAAGTCGCTACCACAATTTTTGCAACTGATCCAATAATTCGCTGCCCATCGAGTTTACCGATCCGGTAGTGCAGCAACAAAATTAAAATCGTCAAATTTAAAATACTGCTCATTGAAAAGGCCAACGCCAGCCCCGCTACTCCCATTTTTTCAGAAAGAATCATGGCCATAATCACGTTGGCAAACATGGCCACCAAACCAGCCGCAAACGGCGTTCGACTATCCTCAAGGGCATAAAATGCTCTGATAAATACCACGATTAGCGCTTGAGCAAACAGGCTAAACGCAAACAGTGAAAGCGTCTCTAAAGTTAACACCGTATCTTCCCAGTCAAAATTACCGGTACCCAAAATCGCCCGCACCAGCTGCGCTCGTAGAATAATCAGTAGGACCGACGACGGAATAACGAGATACAACACCTGACGAACCGTCGCTGAAAGAGTCGCAATGAATTCCCGCTTGTGATTGCTTAGTTCCGCCAGGGTGGGAAATGAAGCAATCGCCAGTGATACGCCAAAAATTCCCAGCGGAAAACTCTGTAGGTTGTTAGCGAAATTAAAAATTGCAATCGAACCGACGCTTAAAGTCGAGCCAATAATGGTTATGATCAACAAGTTGACTTGACTGGTAATCAACCCCAGTGTCCGGGGAATCATCATGGCAATAATTGTTTTGAAACGCTTATTGGTCACGTCGAGGATCAGCTGGTGACGAAAACCAGCCGCCAGCGCCGCGCTATACTGTATCACTGCATGCAGCAATGCCCCAACCACCACTCCCCAAGCCAGCCCAATAATTCCCATCGCCGGTGCTAAGTACAGCGCGCCAATAATTATCCCGGCGTTGTAAAAAATCGGGGCAATTGAGTAAATAAAAAATTGTTTGAGCGACTGCAAAATACTGCCAAAAACTGCCGAGATTCCCAGCAGCAGCGGGCTGAGAAACATGATTCGGGTTAACGTGGTGGTTACGGCCAGCTGCTGATCGGTAAACCCCGGGGTAATGATTTTGACTAACCATGGTGCGGTGAGCAGCAACACCGCTGAAATCAAAACTAGCCCCAAGACCAGCGCGTGCAAAACACTGTTGGCTAATTCCCAGGCGGCATTTTTATTTTTTAAAGCGGCGGTGAACGCGGGAATAAAGCCGGCGGATAACGCTCCAAGAACAAGTAAATTAAAAACAAGATCAGGAATACGAAATGCCGCGTAGTACATATCCAGCTCCACTCCGGCACCAAACTCGCCGGCTAAAACTCGATCGCGTAAAATCCCGAGTAACCGTGAAACCAACGAAGCCGCACCCACGACTAGTGCGGCCGAACCAATGGTTCGTGATTGTGAAGTAAGAATTTTTTTCAGCATCGGAGAGCAACCGTTGTTAAACGCACCAATCGTTAACTCAGCTTAGACTTGACGATTAGCGCGACAACCACGCCGACTAAAACTAGAAATAGTAAAAGGTAGACTTGTGATGACATACGTATTTTATTGAACTTTTTTTAAATCGTTAATAGTCAGTAAGCCATTTTGCGCTCCGACTTGCGTACAGACGCTGGCGGCATTAACGGCGGCCCACCGCAACGCTCGTTTCAGATCTTTAGTCAGCGTCAGCCCGACTACAACCGTTGATCCGAATGCATCGCCGACGCCGGTCGTGTCAACGGTTTTGACGTGCCGACCTTTTTGAAAAATAATCTGCTTGCCGTCAAACGCCCAGGCCCCTTTTCGGCCGCCGGTAATAATAACGATTTTTGGTCCCCACTCTTTAAGGATATTGAGCAAATACACCGGTCGGTTGAGATGAGTCGGGTTTTGTCGTCCGGTCCGTACACCGCTGAGCACCAGCTCAATTGCTTCATCTTTATTCAAAATCAGCACATCGGTCTGGGCTAAAAATTTTTCCAGTTTCTTTTTTCCAGCTTGAATCTGCATCTGACCGGGATTCCAAGCGATTTTAGCGCCGGTCGTCTGCGAATAGTTAAACACCTGAGTCAGCGCCTGCGGCCAGTTCGGCCCACCCAAAGAAGTCAAGTAAACCCAGCGCCCTGCCAGCTGTTTCGATAAATCTTTCGGCAGCGCCAGATGGTTGTTAGCGCCACGATTCACAAAGGCGGTGTAATCTCTGTCCTTTTTGCTCCGCGAGATAATAAATGAAATACCGGTATGGTTGCGACTATCGTACTGTAAAAAGTCGGTATCGATCCCCTCGGCTTGAAACCGACAAAAGATATCGTGAGCATCTTCGTCTTTACCGAGACGAACAACCGCAGTGGTTTTAAAACCAAGCCGAGCAAAGGCAATGGCGCTGTTGGCGGCTCCACCACCAAGATTAAAGTAAGATTCCGTCGGGTACACTTTTGTGCCGTACTCAACGGTCAGTAGCCGCTGGCTGGTTAGGTTCTGGGGCGTAGACACGATCTTGACCGCGTCAGTATAAAAAGTAATGTCCCGGACCGCTCCGCCAATTGTCACCACGTCTACTTTTTTCATACTAAATCCAATCCTTCCTCCGTAATGTATAAATAATAATGGTAATCATTGCGGCCAGCAGGCCAAAAATCGACCAAACAAAGACCGGCCGGTCACCGAGAGGCAAGTCGATATTCATTCCGTACAACCCGGTAAGAAACGTGAGCGGCAGCAACGCGACAGAAAACACAGTCAGCAACGTCATGATTTTATTCGTCCGGTAAGAAATCAACGATTCATTAATTTCCTGCAGGCTAATGACCCGATCGCGGTAACTTTCAAGGGCAAACCAAACCTTATCGACGTAGTCGTCAATATCGTCGAAATAAATCTCTGAATCTTTACTGATGAAGCTCACCGAAAGTTTACTTAAGGTATTGATTACCAGGCGCTGGGGATCAAGAATTGACTTGAACTGCAAAATTGTCCGCCGCAGCGCCGCCGTTTCAAGAACCGCCCGTTTTCCCTGGCCCTCGTCAATTTCAAGCTCAATCCGTCTGATGTGATCATCGAGATTAAATAGGGCCTTCCAACGCTGACGCAAGACATAATCAAGTATTCGGTAAAGTAAATACTCGGATCCCTGACCAAAAATATGCTCCCGGGCGTGCAGATTATTAACTACCTTATAGTAAAAATTATTGAGAAATTTAAACTTCCCTTTGGTAATTGTTACGATATAATCCTTGCTCAAAAAAATGTAGAACTGGCTTGCTTCTACATGAACTCCATCGGGTTGATAGTCCGGCAGCTGCAGCACGATAAAGACGTAATTTTTATACACGTCAATTTTGCTGCGTTGCGGCTCACCGGCGCAGTCTTTCAGATCGAGCGGATGGAACTTGAAGTTACTTTTTAGAAACTTCAAATCGTCGGGCGAAAAATCAGTAATATTGTACCAGACGACCGATCCATGTTTGAGTGTTCTTTGTGTCATGCGGCAATAATTTTTTTTATTTTTCTCATTACTTCGTCGATCGAAAAATCAGCTTTGACTAAATAATCAGCCGCACCCAGCGTTAATCCCAGCCGCACCTCTTCGTCTTGTCCGAGATTGGAAAGAATAATGACCGGAATAGCACTAGATTTACTGTTCTTTTTTAATTCACGAAGACAATCAAAACCACTTTTACTCGGTAGCAGAATGTCCAATAAAATCAGATCGGGTTTTTGGGTCACCGCCTTATCAAGCCCCTCGTCACTATCAGTGGCCAGCAGTGGCTCAAACCCTTCGGCAGTCAGCGCTGATTCAATCAGCCGAGCCAGCGACTTATCATCTTCAATGATAAGTACTTTTTTGGTCATAGGCACTTACGTTATGGGGAGACTAATAAAAAATGTCGACCCCTGGCCTTCGAGACTCATAAACCACACATCGCCACGATGGAGGTTTACAATTGATTTAGTGATATACAAGCCAAGTCCAGTGCCCTCTGCTTTTGATTGTAACACATTTTTACTTCTAAAAAATCGGGTGAACATTTTTTCCTGCTCGGCGGCTGGAATACCAATGCCGGTGTCTTTGACGGCCACTACCACGTACCCCTTTTCATTACCGGTGTTGACTAAATTCGCGGTTGGCAGTTCTCGATCGATGGCGCGCAGCTGCGCTGAATTCATCTTAGAAATTTCTACCGTCACTGACCCGCCGTTCGGCGTGTATTTGACCCCATTGGAAATCAAATTAGTAACCGCCTGCGCAATTCGAATCGGATCACCAATAATTTTCGGAATTGGCTTTACTCGATAGGTAGTTTCTAGCCGTAATTTTTTCTGTTTGGCCTGCAGGGCGAACCCGGCAAACGCGTCTTTGATCACTAGCTCGAGTTTCATTGGTTTGGGCTCAACGGTAAACTGACCTTCTTGCAATTTCGCCAGATCCAACAAATCACGAACCAATACCAGCAATCGCTCGTTGCCGCGCTGAAGTTGTTCGATCAGTTCCTTTTGATCGTTGTTGAGTTTTCCAACTTTCTGGTCGGCTAGCATTTCCAAACTCCACTTTGCCATCCCTAGCGGCGCTTTAAGCTCATGGACCGTAATTGAGACGAATTCTCGTTCTTTCTTTAAAATATTTTCTGGATCTGAAATTGGCTCGGCGTCTTTTGTGGTTTGCGGTGGCGCGATTTTTTGAAATGTTACTTTGGTCGGCAAATACAACTGAAAAACACTCCCCTTACCCTCGGCACTCTTGAAGGTGAGCCGGCCAGCCGACTGTTCGGTAATGATTCGACTAATATAGAGATCGAGTCCCAACCCTTCGGTTTGTGATTTAATTGCGTTTCGGGCCCGAAAAAAGCGACCAAAAATTTTATCCTGCTGGTCGCTGGGAATCCCGATACCATTGTCTTTGATTGAAACTAAAACATAGCCGTTGGTGTTTTTTGCCGAGATAATAATTTTTCCGGCCTGCTGGCTGTAGCGAATCGCGTTATCAAGCAGCCCCTCGAGAATAGGTTGAATTTGAATCGTGTCGATGTATACTCGCTGGAGGCTGGGGTCAATCTTAAGGGTGATTTGACAGTTGAACGCGTCGGCAAAATCTTTAACCCGCCTGACAATTTCACGCAAAATTGGCTGGAGGGCAATGGTTTTAGGCGTCAAAGTCACCCCGCGCTGCTCAATTCGCGCCGCCCGCAGCAAGTCATTGACAACTTTGACCAAAAAACGATTATTCTGATACGCCTCGCGTAAAATTTCTTGCTGCTTGTCGGTTAATGTCCCGGCCCGGCTGCGCAGCAACGTGTCTAACGACCAGCGGATTGCCGCAATCGGTGTGCGCAACTGGTGCGAAGCGATGGTGATAAAATCGCTTTTTATATCATCGAATTCTTTGTTTTTTGGACTTTCCATACCCACAAGTATACCATATTTTTTTCATAACAAAAACAGTCCCGACTACGCCGGAACTGCTTGTGCGCCACCGATACGGCTAGTTTACAAAATAATAATTTGGTCGGTGACTCCTTCGGCGAAATGGAAATTGATTAGCAATAGCGCCGCTAAAAGAACCACCACGACTAACGACTGCAAAATAAGCTCGGAGTGCTGCACCCGAATTTTGACCAGAATATTCAGGACAAGGAAGGCGATCATGAAAATCAAGAACCCCAAAAAGAAAATATGGGAGTACTCAATTACTAAATCAACCAGTGGCCGACTTACGCTTTCACTTGCCGCCACGACAATCACGCCAGTGTTGGGTGTTTCAAGCGCAGGGGGTTCTAGCTGAGCGGCTACGGGCTCAATCTGCTCGCCCGCGACTGCCGGCTGACTGGTTTGAGTCGGTAGCGTCGGATTGGGAACAACAACCGGTTCGATTACCGGAGCTGGTTCGGCCACTACTTGCGTCGGCTGAGTCGGCGCAACCGTCGGGGTTGGCCGCGCGTCAACCAGAGTCGAAAGGTCTTTGCGCTGGGTGCCAAAAAAATTAACCAACAGAATCGTGTTACGGCCTTCAAAATCACCTTGCAACACGGCCACGCCGATTTCTCGGTACTTCGGATTCAAAATATTTTTCCGGTGCGAGGGACTTTTCATAAACGCCGACTGAACCACCTCCGCACTGGTAAAATCAAGCGCGAGGTTTTCACCGGCGTAAACGTAGTCGTACTGACTGCGATTAATCCACTCCCAGGGTCGCTTACCGTCTGGAGTATCATGAGCAAAGTACTGTTGCTCAAGCATATCAAGTCCCTTACGGGTAGCTGCATCAATCAAAGAGGCGTTTAGCACCAACGGTTCAAGACCCGCTTCAAGGCGGGCTTCGTTGTGCAGCTCAATAATTCGCTGAGAGACAATCGCGGAAAGTTGCGCCGGAGTCGGGTAGGTAAAAAACAGAAAACCAGTGACAAAAACTTTCACCCCAACTGCCAATAACGCGTAGGTGGCTAAACTTTTCGGCCGCAAACCGCGTGGTCTGTGGTTGTTTCCCTTGTGAGGGATGAAAAAATCTTTGAGTAGCGTTTTTGAGTCGTGGACAAACTGATTAAACGATTCCTGCCCGGTTTGTAGTTCATGTAACTCTCTGGTTTCGCCTTTAATCAGCTTTTTTAAGCTCTGAGCTCGAAAGATATACACAGCCGCGCCAACGATGCTGACAAAAACCGTAAAAACCGCTTTTTTTCCAGTATTTTGGTTGTTCTGCTTAAATAGCCTCATATCTGGGTTAATGTATCTTTTTTTATTATATCAAAAGATTCTTTTTTTGTCAATTTTATTGAATAAAAAAATTACTCAACCCTGATTAACTCACCGACAACAACCAACCGCTGTTTACTGCTGAATAGCGGCGTGCAGGTAATAAGGGTAACAATCGGCTTTTCCGTATTAACTAACACGGAAACTTCGTCAGGCTCGACAACGTTTCGCGAAGAAACTCGATAGAAAAAAGTTTTGCCGGCCCACTGGATTGAGAAAGTATCGTCTTCGACCAGTTTATCGAGCAAATAAAATGTTTTGTTACTTGGTGGCAAAAATTTGTAGCGGTGCGCAGTCAAAACCGTATTGCCACCACGATCAGGAGTTGAGGTAAATGGAATGCGCCAAACTCCCTGATTGAGCGCCGCATGGGCATTCGTACTCTCAATAATTTGCGTATCAACGCCAATTTTATTAATGGTAATTTTTGCAGACAGGTCAATGTCGGTACGCTGTTCGGCAATCGGCAACCTGGCCGAGCTATCAGCTGTCACCAGTGTTTCAAGTTGGGTTTCAAATTCATCAAGCGCGCGCAACTCACTGTCATTGCTGTTCCCCTGCCCTAAACTCTGTTCAGCGCTGTAGATAATTCTCGGCAGTAACGGATACGCCAAGAGCACAAAAATTACTACGGCCGCAGGAACAACAACCCGCCAACTGATCGGCGAGAGTAACTTTTGGGCAGAGCGCTTCTTTCGATACCAACCGAGCAGCTGGTTGGCGGCGGCGGATTTTTTTAGAGTCGCGACTAAAAAAAGCAGTTGCTCGAATTCAATTGCGAGATTTGCCGTTTTACTTTGCGCCCACGCCCGTTTAAATTTTTTTACCAGTTCGCGCATTGATAATTATTGATTGCCGCGATGACGAATCTGAGTCAGTAAATTAATTTTTCGACTCTCAAGCAGCGGGAGTACTCGGCCGTACTGAAAGAGCCGATATACAATAGCGCCCGCGCCCACTAAACCGAGAACCAAAAAATAGTACAGCCCAATTTGTGAACCAGTGTCTGGTAATTCCTCAAATGTCCCAGAAAATTCTTCCGCGAGGAGTAATCCAGTCCGCACTTCTATGAGGTGATGGGTTTCGGCGATTTTGTCCTCACCTATTGACGCAATCACAATGTTATCATAATTACCATCAGTGGCGGCCTCAGTAACAACCACGCCGTAGGTAAAGACTCTAATTTCGTTTGGAATCAATGAATCAACTGTCCAGGTTTTTGTCGCGACAGACGTATCAGTAAAAGTAAATCCATCGGGCAGGGTGTCAACTAGCGTCAGGTTAGTCAATTCAGTGTCACCAACATTGGTTAAGGTAATCGTATACTCAAAGGTTGCCCCCGGATTAGTAAATGGGATAGACGCCGCCTTCTCCAGCGTCACCAGCGCTTCACTGAAACTCGATCCGGCGATACTGCAAGTTATTTGGTTAATTTGAGCGCCAGTAACTTCATTTCCCGAACGTTTCGCCACTGGTCGAAAGTAGTACATCTGCCCAGGTGTCAAGCCAGTGATAGTCAGCGTATGAAAAGTCAGCTGGGTATTAAGCTCAACCGTTGTTGATGCGTACCCGTAACTAGGAGCCGATCCGATTGGATCGTGACTGCTAGTATCGAAAACTACCCGGCTGGTCGCTGGCAAGTTTGAATGCCACGTCAACGTAATGCCGTCATTAGGGGCGCATGAAGATTGAATGGTATGAATACTTAAAGATGCTAAACCGCCGCCTCCGCCGCCTCCGCCGCCTCCGCCGCCTCCGCCGCCTCCGCCGCCTCCGCCGCCTCCGCCGCCTCCGCCGCCAGTCGATTCAAGCAAGCACCCGCTGGTGCAGGTAAATCCATCGCTTACTCCAGCAGAGCCATCGCATTGTTCATCGGATGCGTTGACTACTCCGTCGCCACAAAAGGCGACATCTTCTAAAATACAGCCAGTCGTACAAATTTGATGAGCCCCGACCCCATCAGTACCATCACACTCTTCCTCGGCTTGGTTTTTAATTCCATCACCGCAGAATGGCGCGGCTGCCAGTAGACAACCAGTGGTACAGACGAATCCTTCGGTTACCCCGTCGGTACCGTCACACTCTTCTGCTGTTTGGTTTTTAATTCCATCACCACAAAATGGTAACGCTTCCAGCAGACAACCGTTGGTGCAGATAAATCCTTCGGTTACACCATCGGTGCCGTCACACTCTTCGTTTGGAGTATTTTTTATTCCATCACCACAGAACGGTTGACCAACAGACTCAAGCAAACAACCGTTCGTACAAACCTGCCCCTCGCCAACGCCGTCGGTACCGTCGCACTCTTCGTTTGGAGTATTTTTTATTCCATCGCCACAAAATGGTGCGACTTCTAAAATACACCCGGTTGAGCAGATCTCGCCAACGCCAACGCCGTCGGTACCGTCGCACTCTTCCTCGGGCTGATTTTTAACTCCGTCACCGCAAAATGGTAACGCTTCCAGCAGACAACCGTTGGTGCAGATAAATCCTTCGG
>Ga0155130_121_pt1 | contig 26173 bp, 23 predicted proteins | sample RifCSPhighO2_01_FD_106098 | JGI IMG/M metagenome (GOLD analysis project Ga0155130, IMG submission 106098) | Candidatus Buchananbacteria bacterium RIFCSPHIGHO2_01_FULL_47_11b
AGTACAGATAGTTGTACTCAAAATGCAATTCGTGCTTAATCACCAGGGCGGTGGCGCGAATCGTGGACTGTTTATCAAGGGCTGCCAGCCGAATAATTTTATTGCCCAACGAGTGCTGAAAATTCCCCCATTCCCATGATTGGAGTAGCCCCCCGTCGTGGGCATTGGTGGTGACAAACTGATCCCACACCTTTCGCTGATCGTCGGCAATAGTTACTACGGTCATATCTTAAGTAACAACAAAATTAATCAGACGACCCGGAACAAAAATAATATTTTGAACCGTTTTACCCTCAAGGTGCAAAGCAACCTTGTCGAGGTGCCGAGCCGTTGTTTCTGCCAGCTGTTCAGTAATATCGGCATCAACCACCACCGACGCGCGCACTTTGCCGTTGATTTGAATAATCAGCTCAAACTGCTGACCGACTAACATCGCTTCATCGTAGCTGGGCCAGGCCTCGAGCTGAATTGAGCGTTTATGTTTGGTTTTAAGCCACAACTCTTCGGCCACGTGCGGCGCAAACGGCGAAAGCAGCTTCAAAAAATTTTCTCTGATAAAACGATCCATCGACCCGCCCGTAGCAATCGCATTGGCTAAAATCATCAGGGCGGAAATCGCCGTGTTGTAATCCTGCGTTTCGATATCGCGGCTGACCTTTTTTATCGTTTGATGCATCAACATCAGCAGCGACTCGTCGGCTGATTTAACCACCGACGCGCGGCCGGTAAACATCGTCCAAACTTTTTCGATAAACCGCCTGGTACCGGCAACACCAGCCGAGTCCCACGGAATCGCCTGATCAAACGGACCCATAAACATTTCATAGAGCCGCAACGTATCGGCTCCAAATTTACCAACCACCTCATCGGGATTAACGACGTTACCTTTCGACTTAGACATTTTCTCCCCGCCTTCGCCCAAAATCAAGCCGTGAGATGTCCGTTTTTTATACGGCTCGGGGCCGCAGCGCGCCGGCACCACGCCGATATCGTATAGAAATTTATAGATAAAGCGCGAGTAGAGTAAATGCAAAGTGGTGTGTTCCATCCCGCCGTTGTACCAATCAACCGGCATCCAACGTTCGAGTTTATCGGCAGCGGCTAACGCTTTGGTGTTGCGCGGATCGATGTAGCGCATATAGTACCAGTTCGAACCCGCCCAATTCGGCATCACGTCAATTTCTCGCTTGGCCTTGCCCTTGCATTTTGGGCAAGTAACATTAACCCACGACTCAATAGCCGCCAACGGTGATTGGCCTGATTGAGTTGGTTTAAAATTTTCAACTTCGGGTAGTACCACCGGTAAATCTTTTTCGGGCACCGGCACGTAGCCGCAGGTCTCGCAGTTGATAATAGGAATCGGCTCGCCCCAGTAACGCTGGCGCGAGAATACCCAGTCGCGCAGCTTATACGCAACCGTGGCTTTGCCTATTTTTCGATTTTCTAGCCAACGGATGATTTCAATCTGCGATTTAGTCACCGATTGTCCGCTAAATTTGCCCGAATTAACCAATTCTCCGACTAGCGGCTCATACGCTCCTTTGCTAATATCCCCGCCGCTGACCACTTCGACAATCGGCAACTTCATTTTTTTGGCAAACTCCCAGTCGCGCTGATCATGAGCCGGCACGGCCATAATCGCGCCGGTGCCGTAGCTAAGCAGCACGTAGTCGGCAACCAAAATCGGAATTTTTTCGGCGGTAGCGGGATTGATCGCCGCAACACCTTTGAGCTCCACACCGGTTTTTTCCTTGCTTGCGTCGGTCCGCTCAATGTCGCTTTTTTCCAGCGCTCGCCGGATGTAGGCTCGGACCTCATCCAGATTCGAGATTCGAGATTCGAGATTCGAGATTGCCGGGTGCTCGGGTGCTACCACCATAAAAGTCGCCCCAAACAGCGTGTCGGGCCGGGTGGTAAAAACCGTCAACGCTTCTTTTTGATTGGCGATTTGAAAATTAATTTCCGCGCCGTGTGACTTACCAATCCAATTGATCTGCTGGGCCTTAACTCGCTCGGGGTAATCGACTAAGTCTAAATCGTCAATTAATCGATCGGCGTATTTGGTAATTCGAAGCATCCACTGCTCTTTGAGTCGCTTCTCAACTTCACCGCCGCAGCGCTCGCACCGACCGTTAACCACCTCTTCATTGGCAAGCCCGATGTTGCACGACAAGCACCAGTTGATTGGCATCGATGCCTTGTACGCCATGTCGTGCTCAAACAGTTTCAAGAATATCCACTGGGTCCATTGGTAGTACGCCGGGTCGGTGGTCGTGACTGCACGGTCCCAATCAAAAGAAAAACCCAATGCTTTAAGCTGCTTGGTGAAAGTGGCGATATTTTTCTTGGTAGTTTCGGCCGGATGAATGCCGGTTTTGATCGCATAATTTTCCGAGGGCAATCCGAAGGCGTCATACCCAATCGGGGACAACACGTTGTAGCCTTCCATCCGACGCTTGCGCGCCAGTACGTCCAGTGCCGTATAGCTCCGGGGGTGGCCGACGTGCAAGCCCTCGCCGGATGGGTATGGAAATTCAATCAGGCAATAAAATTTTTTCTTGCGCGATTTATCGGCAGCCGCGAATAATTTCTCATTTTCCCAAAACTTCTGCCACTTGGATTCAATTTTTTGGTGATCGTAGCGATCGGCCATAGGGCTTTATTATACCCAAATTTACACGATTGATAAACTATGGTAAGCTCTTAAACTGATCTTTCAACGTTTCCAAGGAGGTGATTACCAGTGACTCTCAATCCACTGAAAAATCAAACTGCTTGTGGCGTGAGAACCAAGGTTGGCACCTGTATGGTTGACGGACAGCCCTGTTCAACCGAACCGACTATTGATGTTGTACAGTGTTTCAAGGATAAAGTGGCTAAGAAACAAGCTGGGCAAATTGTCCCACCAACAGCACCCCAACCGACTGTGGTTTGCCAAACCACTGATGCCAATCACCCGCCAACTAATTCCGTCGCAGAAGATGCCCACCAGAAAGCGATTATCGCTAGTCGCCGAAAGCTCCAATCTTTGCGATTCAAAGATTGAGCACCTGCCCGCCATCACCATGGCCGGGCTTTTTTTAAAGCACGTCTTTTAAATATTTTCCGGTGAAACTCCGGGGTGATTTTGCAATCGTTTCGGGCGGACCTTCAGCGACTAGTTCACCGCCCTTGTCACCGCCATCGGGGCCCAGATCAATCACCCAGTCGGCGCACTTAATCACATCGAGGTTGTGCTCAATAATCAAGACTGAATTGCCCTTGTCCACCAATTTATTAAGCACGTCGAGCAATCGTTTAATATCTTCAAAGTGCAGCCCGGTAGTCGGCTCATCGAGGATATACAACGTTTTGCCGGTTGATCGGCGCGACAGCTCGGTGGCCAGCTTGACCCGCTGGGCTTCACCGCCCGAAAGTGTCGTGGCTGGTTGCCCCAGCTTGACGTAGCCTAAACCAACGTCGAATAGCGTTTTGAGTTTATTGTAAATATTGGGTTGCTGCCGGAAAAACCGAATCGATTCTTCAACCGACATCCCTAAAATATCCGCGATATTTTTGCCTTGGTAATGAATTTCGAGCACTTCCGATTTATATCGTTGGCCGTGACACTCTTCACAGGGTACGTAGACGTCGGGTAAAAACTGCATCTCAATGCGCACCATCCCTTCGCCCGAACAAGTCGGACACTGACCGGCTTTGGCGTTGAAACTGAATTTTCCGGCGCTGTACCCGCGAATTTTTGCTTCTTTGGTTTGGGTAAATAAATCCCGAATGTAGGTAAATACTCCCGTGTAGGTCGCCGGGTTTGATCGCGGGGTGCGGCCGATCGGCGACTGATCAATCGCAATTACCTTATCAATATGTTCAATACCGCGGATTTCTTTGTGTTTACCTGGTAGTTCTTTGGCTCGGTAGAATCGCGCGGCGAGCGATTTGACCAAAATATCAAGCATCAGCGTCGATTTACCCGAACCCGAAACTCCCGTGATACAGGTAAAAGTGCCCAGCGGAATGGTGACGTTGATATTTTTGAGGTTAAATTCAGCCGCGCCGATAATCTCGATCCGCTTACCGTTGCCCTTGCGGATTTTTTCCGGCCGCTCAATCTCAAGCGCTCCCGACAGATACTGGCCGGTCAGCGAATTTTTGTTCTTGCGGATTTTTTCCGGCGTGCCCTGAGCAACAACCTTGCCGCCCATCTCGCCCGCGCCCGGACCGATGTCGACAATTTCATCAGCCGCTTCCATCATCATCTTGTCGTGCTCAACCACTATGACGGTGTTGCCTAAATCACGCAATTTTTTAAGGGTATCAATTAACTTCTGGTTATCGCGCTGGTGCAGCCCGATTGAAGGTTCGTCAAGAATGTACACCACACCGCTGAGTTGCAGTCCCAGTTGGGTGGCTAGCCGAATCCGCTGGCTCTCGCCGCCCGATAGGCTGGCGGATGGTCGGCTGAGGGTTAAATATCCCAAACCGACATTGAGCAGAAACCGTAAGTGGTTGCCGACCTCTTTGAGCGCTTGCTCGGCAATTCTTTTTTCCCGCGTCGATAAAGCGCTGCTGCCTTTTGTTAATTCAGAAAAAAATGCCGCGGCTTGCTCGATGGTCAGCGCGGTAGTCTGCGCAATGTTTTTCTCGTTAATGGTGACGGCCAGCGATTCGGGCTTCAATCGTTTACCCTCGCACGCCGGGCAAGTCAGCACCCGCATGTACTGCTCGATCTCTGACCGCAGATAATCGGAGGAAGTCGACGCGTGCTTTTCTTCCAAAATCGCAACTACCCCCGGAAAAATTTCATTCCCCGAATCGATGGCGTACTGCGTGTCGCCCGTGCCGTACAAAATTTTTTTCAGCGCCGCTTCCCGAAGTTCGGACACCGGCCGATCGAGCGGGATGTCGTGTTTAGCCGCCACGGCTTTCAGCAGCTGCCAGTAATTATTTTGATTGGAAAAATTGCGTGCCCAGGGTTTAATCGCTCCTTCGTGAAGCGTCAATTTTTTATTAGGAATCACTAAGTCGGTATCGACTTCAAGTCGAGTGCCTAGGCCCAGACACTTCGGGCAAGCCCCAGCCGGAGAATTAAAAGAAAAATTTCTCGGCTCGGGAGCGACAATATCAATCGCACACTGATGGCAATAGTAGTGCTGAGAATACTTTTCCGTTTGCCCGGCGGCAGTGACGGCAGTGACGTGACCGTTGCCAAAATCAAGACCGATTTCTACCAAGTTAGACAATTCATCGCGAATCGCTACGGCTCGTTTACTCTCCAAATCAAGCGCGCCGATCACAATTTCGATGGTGTGAGTGTTATCTTCTGAAAGCTGAACCGATGAATCGTTAGTCAAGGTAACTGGTTTGCCGTCAATAATTGCCTGACGGAACCCGGCGCGGGCGATTTCGGTAATGGTTTTTTTATGGCCGCCACGCTGGTTGGTAACTACCGGCGCCGTAATGGTAATTTTTCCGCTCTTTTTGGCGATCGTGTCAACGATTTCGGCAACGGTCTGGCGGCTAACTGCCAAACCGCAGCGATGGCAATGGACTCGGCCGATTCGGGCGTAGAGCAACCGCAGGTAATCATAGATTTCGGTCACCGTACCCACGGTTGATCGTGGGTTGGTTGAGCCCGATCGCTGATCAATTGAAATAGCCGGAGAGAGACCTTCAATCGCGTCTACCTCCGGCTTATCCATCAGCCCTAAAAATTGTCGCGCGTACGTCGAGAGTGATTCAACGTACCGACGCTGCCCTTCAGCGTAAATAGTATCAAATGCCAACGAAGATTTTCCTGAACCAGAAATACCAGTAAACACCACGAGCTGGTTGCGCGGAATCTCAAGCGAGACGTTTTTGAGGTTGTGAACCCGCGCTCCTTTGACGACAATTTTTTTTATCATACAAAAACAGGTGTCACTATCAAAACTAGAAAGAAAGTTTACACCTGTTTAGCTTCCCTGTCAAATGTTCCTACTGATATTTACTAATTTCTTTGAGCAAGCACTCAATCCCGCCCTCGAGTAAGGGATGCAACGATGATGGCCGGTTTTGATTAATTGGGGTTTTGGCATCATAATGGAGCGTACAACTAAACGACGGCATGCTGCTGTTTGAACCAGAGCCAGAACATCCGCACGCGGCAACATGCATGTGTGGCCCAGTCGACGCTGCCGACGGATTGGTAACTTCATTGACCACTTTTAGCCCGCAACTAGTTGCAGCACTAATAAACTGCCGCTGACCAACACTGTCTGACTGAATATTATTCCAGACAAAGTCAGCCGCCATTCCGATGTAGTGACACGATCCGGCGGTGTGGGTACCACCAATAGTTGATGTCTGTCGTAAATTAACAAACAGTTTATCACTCGGGCAAGATTCGTTCGGTTTCAGCTGACAGAATGTGCTTCCACCAAAAAAAGTTTTGTTAAGTGCCTGGCACCCTGCTGTTGTGTAATTAGGATAACAGTCAGTTGTCGGCAAGCTGATACCGCCACCACTAGCATAGGAAGTAGTACAGTAGCAAGCACCGATATTTCTAACCAAGCCAGTGCATTGAGGAAGCTGCGCGCAGGTTATCTCAGAGGTAAAAATGGCGGTTGTCACGTTTGTTGAGTTACAGTCGCTTCTAAATGAATCTCGACACAGAGCAAACTGACCAGTTTTATTTCCAGAATAATACCCACAGCACCCTTTGGGATCATTAACTCTTTCTAACTCTTCAGCCACTGACGCCTTTATTCCTATCAACGTCAGTTCCGCCGGATTTACCAGTCGCGGATTAACAGTTTGTAAAATTAAAAATGAAAACAAAGCGATGACCAACCCAAAAATTGCCGCAGTGATAAATTCTTTGGCCCGGCCAACCTTGTCGGGGCTGCCGGCTGATACCAGCCACAGAAACCCGCCAATCATCACGCTCACCACCGCCAGAATCACCGTTACGCTAACGCCATACCGATAAATAATACTGACATACTCAGCCAACCAATTAACACACAGTTTACTCGAATCGTCTTGGCACGGACCAATGCCAGACAGCAGCTGGGTCTGTCCGCCGATTGAAACTGCCAGCGTCGGCGCTTTGACTGATGACTCATATCCCTGGGCGTTTACCACACTAGCCAGCGCAAAAAAAGTAGCAGCGAACAAAAAAATTTTACACCACTGTTTGATCATATGTTACTAAATGCGTTACTGACGCAGACAAAAGGGAGTAGCATCGAGCTTGTCCCAGTCTTGGTATATTTCACGAAATCGAGTCCAGGGCATGGCGGGTTTACTTAATTTCCACAAAGCGTAAAGAGTCTCGACACTATTGTTGACGTTAAATAAATCACACTCTGCCCCACTAGTCGGACAGCAGGGATTGCGCCCAATACCACTAATATTTACACACGACTCTCCAAGTGGTTTGCAAGAAAAACAGTTTTGGTCTAACGGTCCGGTACCGTAGCACTCAGCGCCTGGCGCACATTTTTGTCCAATAATTGAACAACTGGCCAGCTCCCCATTATTGCCGACACATTGCTGAATGTCTCTGCAATCTATTCCTTTACTAAAAGTAAGCTTTGTCTTATTTGGTTGACTCACGCAGCTGACTTCCGGCAAATGCTGGCAATAGTATTTATTAGTTGGAGTGGATATAAATACGCAGCAACCAGCCGAATCATCCTTAAGCATCGTACAGTCAACTTTCCTCCCTTCGGTACATATTCCTTCGGGATTGAACTCTGACTTAAAAATTCCAGAACCAACACGGCCAATTTCACAGCAGACCTCGGTTAAATTCGGAACAATCGGCGCTGTAATCGGCTCGCTAGCCACTAACCGAGGGTTAACCGTCTGCAAAATTAAATATGAAAATAGGGCAATGACCAGCCCAAAAATCGCCGCGGTGATAAATTCTTTGGCCCGGCCAACCTTATCCGGGCTGCCCGCCGATACCAGCCACAAAAATCCGCCAATCATCACACTGACTATCGCTAAAATCACGGCCGCACTGATGCCGTACTGATAAATCGCCCCAATGTACTGACCAATCCACTGAATTTTAATGCAATCAATCGAACTGCCACCAGACTCACACTTGGTCTGGACAGTGTCGGCAAAATCGCTGGCTTGGCCCCAGCCACCGATTTTAATTTGCAGGTCAGGCCGAAGCTCGGTTTGCGCGTTGACAACCGTCTGACTGCCAACACCAACTGCCGTGGTACTCAGTGCAATAATCGCTACGGCGATAATTATTTTTTTGATCTTACTGCGCGCCATACTCGGCCGTAATTATTTTTTCAAATGTGGCCAATGGAATAACCCCGGGAAGTTTGACGCCATTGACAATAAATGTCGGCGTCGCTTCAATCCCGACGCTCAGCCCGTCACTAATATCCTGCTCAATTTCCGACAAGTACTTGCCGGTGTCTAGACAACCGTTAAACTGCAGACTATTTAAACCGATTTCCACCGCGTACTTTTTAATATTTTCCAAAGCTAAACGGTCTTGGTTGATAAATAGCTTATCGTGCATCCCCCAAAATTTACCCTGCTCGTGGGCGCACTGTCCGGCCATCGCCGCCAGCAACGCCTGAGGATGGATCTGGGTTAAAGGAAAATCGCGGTAAATAAAGTACACCTTGTCGCTGTAGCGCCGCCGTAGTTCATTAACTACCGGATGAGCCTGACTACAAAAGGGGCACTCAAAATCAGAAAATTCAACAATCACCACCCGGGCCTCGGGATTGCCAAAACTCGGATCATCGGGGGTAGCCATCAGCAACGGATCTAGGTTGCGAACCGAATTTCCAATCGGTAAGATGGTTTTGGAAAGAGAAACAATGTAGAACCCGTAGGCGATAACAAGCGCCAATCCGCCGCCGCCAACAATCAGTAATACCCATTTCCACCAGCGGCGCGTGCCGCCGGGGCGTTGATTTTTTGGTCGTTCGAAAACCGCAGGATCACTAGGCATAGGGATAATTGTAGTATATCATAGATATAGGCAGAACATAATTGTTTAAAAAAATAAAGGGCTTCGGTTATGTCAGCCAGTACACCCGAAAATCTCGAACGCGACATTGAGCGTCGTTACACCCAGCGCGATCGACGCAAGAAACCAACCATGAAAGTTAGTGGCCAGTCAGTTAAAAAACTTTCCCAGCTCATTGGTCGAACCGCTAGTCGTCCAACCAAGCGTTGACCCCGCACCTTTCTTTTGGATGTAATAACTGCTCTTTCCCCTCTCCACTTGATTTTTTTACATATTCTACCAATCAAGGATGCTCGAGAAAAAGGGGGCGGGGTTGACAATTCTATTATTTTTTGCTAGACTGCTTGTATGATTTTAGACATTCTCTTACTAGTCATAGCGGTGTTGTTAGTAACGGTAGTCCTGATGCAAAATCGTGGCGCCGGACTCGGCGCCTCTTTTGGTGGGCAGGGCGGAATTTCCCAGACCCGACGGGGTGGCGAAAAGGTGCTCCACGTTATTACTATTACCCTCTCTATCGCCTTTCTATTAACAGCGTTCGCCAACACGATCTACTAACCGTGGCTAAAAGCGACGCTCCGTATACGTTGTGAATCAACCCAGCGACGTTGATAAAAAGTTGGTTCAATCTTTGAATCCGCGACGGGTGCCGAAACTCAAGCAGTTGCGGTACCTGACTAAAATTTTTTCGTCGTTCGAAAAAAAAGTTTTTTTTGGCGCGGCGGTCACGGCACTGCTGGCCATACTCGTGCTGGCAATTACCTTTTATCAAGCCAATTTTATTCCAACACCGGCCGCTGGTGGCACGTATACCGAAGCCTTGATTGGCGCGCCACAATACCTAAATCCGATTCTTTCACAAACCAACGACGTTGATTCCGACATTGCCCGACTGGTCTTTTCTGGTTTATTTAAATACGACCAGTCGCTCCAACTAGTGCCTGATTTAGTGGAACGATTCACCGTCAGTGAAGACCAAAAAAGTTTTACCTTCATACTCCGTGAAGAAGTAGTGTGGCACGATAGAATTCCACTGACTGCTGACGACGTCCTTTTTACGGTCAAAAGCATTCAAGATCCGGAGTTCCGCTCACCGCTTTTGGTTAGCCTCCGGGGGGTAACGGCGACTAAAATTGACGACCGAACGATCCAGTTCGTTTTACCTGAAGTATTCCCCGCATTTTTAGAAGTACTGACCTTTGGGATTTTACCAGAACACATTTGGGGTGAAATACCAACGGTCAACGCCAACCTGACTGAGTACAACCTGAAACCAATCGGTTCCGGTCCCTGGCAGTTTAAATCAATCAGTAAAGACCGCCTCGGCAATATTAAATCGCTGACTCTGGCGACAAATTCCGATTTTTATGGTCAGCAGCCGTATCTAGAAGAACTGATTTTCAAATTTTATCCCGATTTTCAAACAGCTGCTGCCGCCCTGAAAAACAAATCGGTAGAAGGTATCAGTTTCCTGCCCAAAGACCTCAAACCGCAGCTCCAGGGGATAAAAAATATCCAGACCTACTCACTAACCTTGCCCCAATACACCGCGATCTTTTTCAACCAGGAAAAAAATGAAACGCTGGCCGACAAAGCGATCCGAAAAGCGCTCGCGTTAGCAATTGATAAACCGACGTTGCTGGCTGAAGCGCTGCAGCTTGAAGGAGAAATTCTTGACACGCCGATGCTGCCGGGCATCACCGTCGCTGACGACGTGCGTCACCCGTTCGATTCCAACCAAGCAAACATACTACTTGATGATGCCGACTGGAAACGAATCTCCCCCATTGAGTATTTAGAACTCATCGCCACGGCAACTACCGCCACGACAAGCGACCAAGCAGTTGAAGCTGTCCCCGCTAAGACACCAGATCCAGCTGAACTACCAAATGAATTTTATCGAGTCAATGACGGCGAAATTTTAAAAATAACGCTCACCACTGTCGATCAACCAGAAAACGCCAAAACCGCCAACCTCGTGGCTGAGTTCTGGCGCCAGATTGGTTTTGAGGTGACCGTTGAGACTATCAGTTCGTCAAAAATCAGCCGTGAAGTAATCAAGCCCCGGCAGTACCAGGTGTTACTGTTTGGCATCATCGTCGGCTCAAATCCGGACCCGTACCCGTTCTGGCATAGTTCCCAAGTCCAAGACCCGGGCTTGAATCTAGCGCTATTTTCCAACCGCAAAGCCGATACGCTGCTGGAAAATGCGCGCAAGTCTGCTGATGAAGCCGAACGAATAGGGTTGTATCAACAATTTCAGGCCTTACTCACCGCCGAAATTCCAGCAATATTTTTATACAACCCAACCTACACCTATGTAATCGATCAGGAAATTAAAGGTTTTCAGATTGATCGAATCATCATCCCCGCGGATCGCTTCAATAATTTATCCGATTGGTTCATTAAAACGAAACGTCGTTTTAGTGGCAACACGTTAAATCAAATATACTAAGCCGTGGTGGTGGAACTGGTAGACACGCAGCGTTCAGGGCGCTGTGGGCTTCACGCTCGTGGGAGTTCGACTCTCCCCCACGGCACCATTACTCACAATTTAAGACACCATGACCCAACCAAAACAAAAGCGCGGTTCACGACACGGTCTGCGCGGCGACCACAGAGGCAGCCGTCTGACTCGACAATCACGCTCAACTAGCTCGAGTAAAAAACTACGAATCATTCCGCTCGGCGGACAGGAAGAAGTGGGCCGCAACATAACCGTATTTGAGTATGGATCAGATATTGTTATTTTAGATATGGGGCTGCAGTTTCCGGAAGAAGACATGCACGGCATCGACTACATCATTCCGGACTTAAGCTACCTCAAGGGCAAAGAAAGAAACATTAAAGCCGTAATTTTTTCTCACGGCCACCTCGATCACATTGGCGCGGCACCGATTCTGTTAGAAAAACTCGGCTTTCCCACCATTGTCGGCCGTCCGCTGACACTGGCAATGATTAAACACCGCCAGGAAGACTATAAACCAAACACCGCCAAACGCCTCAAAACCATTGAGGTAAAAAAATTAACCGACCGTTTTGTCTTTGGCCAGATAACCATCAAATTTTTTCAAGTCGAGCACTCGATCATGGATGCGGTCGGAGTGATCGTTGAAACCCCGACGGCAACCGCCATACACCCCGGCGACTGGACGCTGGAAAAAGACAGCAGCGGCAAGCCGCTTTTGGACTACAGCCACTTAGCCCGGCTCAAACGCCCAACCGTGCTGATGCTGGAGAGCTTAGGCGCAATTGACGTTCGCAAGAGCGCTTCACACGAAGAGATGAAAAAAAACCTGACTGAACTTTTGACTAACACCAAGGGTCGGCTCATTATCGGTACGTTTGCCTCACAGATTGAACGTATTGACTGGATCATTCAGACCGCCGAACGGCTGGGGAAAAGAGTGGCCATCGATGGCTACAGCATGAAAATCAACGTTGAGATCGCCAAAAAATTTGGCTACATCAAAGCCAAAAAAACCACGCTGATTAAAATTGACCAAATCAATAACTACCCCGACGACAAGCTAGTGATTTTGGCAACGGGCGCGCAGGGTGAAGGCAACGCGGTGCTCTCAAGAATCATTTCCGGCTCACACCGATTCCTGAAAATCAAAAAGACCGATACGGTCGTACTGTCATCGTCGATTATTCCCGGTAATGAAGCAACGATTCAGCGCCTCAAAGACGGCCTGTACCGCCAGTGTGACAACGTCATCCACGGCGAAATTATGGACATCCACGTCTCGGGCCACGGCAACCGTCAAGATATTACCTACATGCTCACCCAGATTAAGCCCGACTACTTCATTCCCGTGTACGCCTTCCACTACATGCTGCGCGAAGCGGGCAAACTAGCCGAGCTCAATGGCCTAAAAAAAGAAAAAATCATTATTTTGGAAAACGGCCAGGTGGCTGAAGTCGACCACCAGGGGGGCAAAGCGACAACTGAAAAAGTACCGACTGATTACGTCTTTGTCGACGGGCTGGGTGTCGGTGATATCTCCCACATTGTCCTGCGTGACCGGCAGATGATGGCCGCCGACGGGATGCTGGTGGTGATTGCCACGATTGATACCAAAAAAGGCCGCCTAGTCCAAAATCCGGATTTGATTTCTCGCGGTTTCATCCACATGAAAGAAAGTAAAGACTTGGTTGAAGCGACCCGAATGAAAGCCAAACAAATTTTTAAAGATCGGCTGACCGGCGATGTGGACGACAACTACTTCAAAAATCGCTTGCGCAATGAAATCAGCGAGTTTCTCTACAAGAAAACCCAGCGCCGCCCAATGGTTCTGCCAGTTATCATTAAAGTCTAGCCGTTGCTATGTTCAACCGCCACCTCGAAGAAGGGTTGCGCAGCTACCTACTGCTTAACTTCAACCCGGTCATTCGCTGGTTGATCATCTCTGACTTTGTGCTCGGCGCCAGCTACGGACTTCTCGCCCCGATCTTTGCCGTTTTTATCACTGATTTTGTCCCCGGCGGCAATATTCAGGTCGCTGGGGTGGCGGCAACTATTTACTTAGTCACCAAAAGCCTGGCGCAAATTCCGGCAGCCGCAATTGTCGATCGAATCAAAGGTGAGCGCGATGATTACTGGGTATTACTGATTGGTTCACTACTGGTAGCGCTGATTCCGGCCCTGTATATTTTTGTTCACTCGGTTGGCCAGCTCTACCTGGTTCAATTTGTGTACGGCATTGTGGTGGCATTTACCTTTCCTTCATACATGGCAATTTTTACCCGCCACATTGACCGAACTCGTGCCGGAACCGAATGGGGAGTCTACTTTACCTTAACCGATTTAAGCTCAGCGGTTACCGGCGCGATTGGCGGTACGATTGCCCTCTACATTGGCTTCACCTGGGTTTTCATTGGCGTGAGCGCTTTGTCAATTGTCGGCAGCCTGATGCTGATGTTTATTTACGGCTACATGAAAAAAGCCAGCTGGGCCGAGCGCCATCTGCCGTCACGGTAACCTTTACACGACTACTCACCCCATACTACAATATCCATACATGACCGACAAACAGACAATTCTATCAGGCATCCGACCGACCGGTCGGCTACATATCGGCAACTATTTGGGATCAGTTGCTAATTTTTTACAGCTCCAAAACGAGTACCGATGCTTCTTTTTCATTGCCGATTTTCACTCACTCAACGAATCGTTTGACCCCGCGGGGAAATATGATCAGATTATTGATGTTGCCCGAACGTACCTAGCGGCCGGCCTCGATCCGAAAAAATGTACCCTCTTTGTCCAATCGCATGTCCCCCAGCACGCTGAGCTGGCAATTATTTTATCAAACATAATCCCCGCTTCGTTTCTTTTCCGAATGACCCAGTACAAAGAAAAATCAACCGACCGCTCCCAAGAAAATGTTAATGCCGGCTTGTTATTCTACCCGGTCTTGATGGCAGCTGATATTTTAATGTACAAAGCAACCAGAGTGCCAGTCGGCCAAGATCAAACCCAGCACGTTGAACTGACGCGTGACGCCGCCGCCTTCTTTAACAGCCAGTTCGGAAAAACTTTCCCGGAGCCTCAGCCGCTCTATACCCAAACACCAAAGGTGATGAGCCTCTTGGTACCGGACAAAAAAATGGCTAAGTCGCTGGGAGATGGGCACTGCATCTACCTTGATGATGAGCCGGAAACAATTACAAAAAAAATCGCACGAGCAGTCACTGATACCGGTGACGGAAAGAGCGTGGGTGCGCAAAATCTTCTTAGCCTAGTGGAAATCTTTTGTGCTGCGCCCACTTACAAAAAATTTAACGCCGACCAACGAGCCGGCACTATTCGCTACGCCGATTTGAAAAAAGCACTCGCCGGCGGTATTGCTGACTACTTTGCTGATTTTCGACAAAAAAAGAAAAAATTGACCCAACCGCAAATCGAAAAAATACTGGCAGCCGGAGCGTCTGACGCTCAGACCGTAGCTGCTCAAACGATGGAGGAGGTTCGGAAAAAAATTGGCCTGACTCGCAGATAATGACGGTTGACGTTTTTGAAATTGCATTAATACTTGTGTTGCCAGCGGCGCTTGCCGTCGTTTTTTTTATTACTGCTGGCGCGATAGCAATCCTTTTTTTCCGGGTACCGTTTGCCCCAACCCCCCAACGGAACGTTGAGCGTATAATGGGACTTTTCAACTTACAGCCGGGCGAAACCTTTTTTGATCTTGGCTGCGGCGATGGCCGCTTTATTATTGAAGCGCAAAAACGCCAAGCGCAGGCCACCGGCTTTGAAATTTCGCCCTGGGCGTTTTTGCGCTGCCGCTTGAATTTGCTACTCAACCGAAGTCAAGCTCAGGTGCGATATAAAAATTTCTACACCGTCGACCTGCGTACCGCCGATGCTGTTTTTTGCTTCCTAATGACTAGCGTCATGCCGCGCGTTGAACAGAAACTAAAAAACGAGCTCAAAGCGGGTAGTCGAATCATCTGCTACGGTTTTCCTTTGCCGCAATGGCCACCGGAAAAAATTATCGAACTCAAACCCGGTAATCCTAAAGCCAGCAAAATCTACTGCTACCGCAAAACTTGACCGCCGGTGCGTTCGGCCAGTACAATGCCACCACGAACTTTTCTACTGGAGGTCATACCATGTTTCGTCCTTTGATACTTTGGTTAACGAATCTGGGCAGTTATGTCTGGATCGCTGCTACCACCCCTGTTTTTTGGGTGTTCATGTACGTCTTAAACAAGACTGTGGTGGTCAACCGCCGATTGCTGCCCCACCAGCCAAACGTGCTGATCATCAGCAATCACTTAACTATGATCGACTCATGGTTTATCGGCATTGCTCTCTTTTGGCCGTGGGTACTATTGCGACCAGAGCTGACACCCTGGCATGTCCCGGAACGGAAAAACTTCTTCAAGAATAGGGCTCTGGCTCTCCTCTTTCGTTTTTGGAAATGCATGCCGATTACCCGAGGCAGTGGTGACTTTTTAACTAAGCTAACCCAGCTGGGCGCCGAACTAAAAAAGTCATCGCTGATTATTTTCCCAGAAGGAACTCGGAACCGAAACCCAAAGTCGGGACAGCTCTATGCGTGGCGAGGTGGACCAACGCTAATTGCCCACCGCAATCAAGCAATGGTGGTGCCGGTGGCGATTCGCGGGACCGAAGACGTGTTGCCGATTGGTTCAGTCTGGCCTAAATTTGGCCAACGAATTGTCGTGGTTGTCGGCGAACCAATCGATACCGCCGACATCTACGCTGAAACTGACGAACAGCACGCGCGCAACATTCTCTCGACTAGAATGAAAGAAACGCTGCAACGCCTGCTGACCGAAGCAACCGCTCTTTACGAAAACAAAACCTAGCAAGTACTGACTTGCTAGGTTTTTTAATTGGCTATTTTTTTACTCGAGTGAGCCAACGTCGATTTTTCTAAGATCATTATTGGTAATACCAAGTGAAAGGAAACGCATGATCTGGTAAGCGAGCTGTCCATCTTTCATGTAATACCGCTTACCGTCGGCCGGATTAAGATACCACGCTTCACCGTTCTTTTCAACTTGTAACAAAATACGGCCTCGAAGTTGATTAACCAACGTCTGGCTTGCAATCACACTGCCGCCGCCGAGAGGATTGTGTCCTTGTCTTACCTCTTCACCATCACTAAATCCGTCTCCATCAGTATCAGTCTTGGTTGGATTAGTGCCGATTGCCTCTTCAAGTTTATCATCCAAGCCATCATCGTCTGAATCGGCTAAGTCGGCTCTGTCTTCCACGCCAATTGGAATTTTGTTTAAATCAACGTTTGAAACACCAAGGCCAAATGCGTTAAGCGCTTTGTAGGCAGACTCACCGTCTTTGAGATAAAACTTCTTATCTGTGATTGGATCAACGTACCACGCCTCACCATTTTCCTCTACCTGTAGCAAAATCTGACCACGTAATCGTGAAGTTAGTGCTTGATCAATGATGGTTGCGAGACGCTTTTCTGCCTCGACCACTTGCCGTTCAAGCTCCGACAACCGGTATTCAAGTCTCACAATACGAGCTAGTAATGCAGCTTCTTCGCCTGATGCCGAGCCAACCGTTCCGGTGCTTGAGGTGTTGGAACTGGTTTGTGTTTCAGTCGTCTGGTCTGATTCTGGAGTTGTAGACACGTCTGGGCTGTCTTGCTGGTTTTCATTTTGATTGGTTTCTTGGACTGTCACCGAGGTCACATCAACTGATTTGATTGTCGGCTGCGATCCATAGGTAAAGAATCCAATTTTTCCTATTGTAAACCGACCATCTTCAATAACTGCTGCCCAGGCTTCTGGTTCGGCACCATTAAATGGGTAAATTTTACCCATGATCTTTGAACCTTCAAAACGAAGCTTCATGACGTAATCTGTGTTTGGCTGAACCGAAAAAGTTGTTCCCTGCTTGATATGCGCGGGGTTTTGTTCATTGTTGCCGATGTAAGCTAACATTGTATTGGAGTTACCCCACTCCGAAACAAAGCAGTACCCGTTTCCGTTGTCATCCATTCGGCCGCAGAGTGCAATCTGCTTGCCAGTACGCAGTCGGAATACCATTTTAACCTCATAGTTGCTTAAAGAGGTCATGCTCGTCGCAACTATTCGATAGTGCAGCGCACTTACCTGATCTTGGTGTAGGTATTGCCCGTCGGCATACCACTGGCCGTACCCGTTTGCAGAATCATTACCGTACACTACGTAAATCGGTTTCCAAGTGTAGTTCTGCCAAGTGAATGGGTCACCATAATTTTTTATAGTTACTTGAAGCGTAGCGGCGTTGTTCCCTTCATTACTTTCATTAATGTAGCTGTCTGAGTCAACCTCAAAACGAATAGTATGGGTTCCGGGTGTGGCCACCCAATTGTACTTAGAATTACCAGTAGTGTTGGTAGCTCCGGCTGTCACGCCACTGTGAGCGCCATAGTCTTTTTGTACGCCATCAACGAACCATTTGACATTAAAACCGTCAGCATTTTTTTGGCCTTGATTTTTAACGCCGCTGCTAAAGACAATCATATTACCACCATACAATTTTGTAGTATCTGGATATGTGATACTAACTGGTAACAGATCAGCAAGCTGTGACGCGGCGGTAGTAAATGATCCCGTCCCTGAAATTGAGTCGCCGACACTCAAGTTGGTCGTTCTAACCTCAAAATAGTAGGTAGTCTGCGGTTCTAGATTCGTCAACGTAGTACTATGATCCAATAGTCCTGGCTGGTAAAACTGAGCAAACTCCCAGTCGGCAGTAACCAGCCCCGCTTCGCTGGTCGCAAAACGAATCTGGCTGTCGCCTGCCGCGCTTGATGTCCAGCTAACCGTCGCTGCTGTTTCGGTAATACCAGAGACAGCGATGTTAGACACGGTCAAATCACCCAAACCATTGGCGCCGGTAGTAAAATGTCCGCCGTCAGAGACTGGTTCGCTCCCACTTTGGTCAGTGGAGCGAACCTCAAAAATATAGTAGGTGTTATTATCTAGCCCAGTAAGCGTCACCTGATGATTAACTAAATCGGCAGCAAACGCTTGTTTTGTCTGCCAGTCAGCTAAATATAAACTCAGTAAATCTTGGGCGAATCGAATCTCGCTGTTACCGGGTAAGTCCGTCGTCCACGTGATAGTCGCGGACGATTCAGTTACTCCCGCCACGGTAGTATCAGAGACAATGATTTGTGTGGCCGCCTGAGCTACAAAAAAACCCTGAAGCGCGACAACGACTGCAAGGCAAGTAATAAAAATTAAATACTTACTATACTTACTTCTCATTTTAACCATAGAGTTTCACATCTCTATTAAGAATAAGGGGCACGAATTGTGCTCTAAATTTGACTGCGTAATTATAGTATATCATAAATATTGTAAAAAGTCAAATTAAACTGCCCCTAAAAACCAAATTACTAAGCAAATAATTTTTATAAGCCGCGAATATGAATTCTAGTAAAGAGAACTTAGGTTAGTTTTGTTATTAGTGCTTAGGTACTCAGCATTATTTTTTGTAAAACTATTTTTTCGCCAAGCCACTGCTGGGTATTGCGCTCCAACGGTTGGGTAATATCGGTAACCACAAATCGGTGATTAGCACCGCGGGTAAGTTTTTTTTCAATCTCCGGGTGTCGCTGTAGATAGTCGGCTAATTTTTCCGCGACAATTTTTGGCGAGTCTAAAATCACCACGCGCCGACCCATCGCTGAACGGAACTGCTTTTCGAGCATGGGATAGTGCGTGCAGCCTAAAATCAACGTGTCAATTCTTTGCTGCTTTAAGGACCGGACATACTGCCGGATAATCCGCATGGTTTCTGGCCGCTGCTGCCAACCCTCTTCGACCAGCGGCACTAAAAGTGGGCACGCTTGCTGAAAGACAGTAGCGTCTGACCGCGCGGTTTTGATTTCGCGTTCGAATGCTCCGGAGCTCACTGTCCCGCGGGTACCAACCACGCCGATTCGTCCGGTTTTTGACTGTTCAACGACTACTTCGACTACTGGCCGAATCACTCCTAGGACCCGCCGGTCTGGATATTTTTTGGGCAGATACTCTTGCTGAATTTTTCGCAATGCTTCCGCTGAGGCGGTATTGCACGCAATAATTACCAACTGACAACCCTGCCCGAACAAAAAATCAAGCGCTTGAGCCGTAAATTGATAAATCAATTGCTGCGACCGATTGCCATACGGCGCTCGGGCAGAATCACCAAGGTACAAAAGCTGGTACTCAGGCAACCGCTGACGAATCGCCCGCGCGACTGTTACACCCCCTACCCCGGAATCAAAAATTCCAATCATGCCTTTATTTTTTCACTAATCCTTCAAATGCTCGCAACACCTCAAGCGGTAGAGCAAACACCACCGTGTTTGATTGATCAGATGATATGTCGTTAATCGATTGCAGAGTGCGTAAATGTAGTGCGCCGGGCGCTTCAGCTAGCGTCCTGGCGGCTTTGGCCATATTTTCCGCCGCGATTACTTCACCCTCGGCTTTGATAATCACCGCCCGACGCTCGCGCTCGGCCTCTGCTTGTTTGCCGATGGTACGCTTCATATCTTCAGGTAAAAGAATATCTTTAAGCTCGACGTTATTCACTTTAATCCCCCACGGATCAGACGCAGAATCAACAATAGTTTGAATTCGGTTTGAAATCTGGTCACGGTTAGAGAGTAGCTCATCGAGGCTGACTTCACCCGTGGCGTTTCTCATCGTGGTTTGCGCCAGCTGCGAAATCGCGTACCGGAAATCTTCAACTTCAATCACCGCTTTGGCGGCATCAGAGACTTTGTAGTAAATTACCGCGTTGATTTTCACCGAAATATTGTCTTTGGTAATTGCTTCCTGGTCGGGCACGTCGACCGCTTTAACGCGGATATCGACTTTGGTCATTGACTGAATCACCGGTAAAATTATCCGCCAGCCGGGATTTTTGGTACTGACATATTTGCCCAACATAAACTTCACCCCGCGCTCAAACTGATTAACCTGCCGAATCGAAATGATAATAATAAATCCAACAACAATCAAAAGTGGGACGACGTAGTTCATATAGTTTATCGGTTACGATTAATAAAAGCGGTTAATTCGCTTGATTTTTCTTCCAGTAATTCTTTTACTGCCGCTTCAACCGTAACGCGCAACAGCGGCTCGGTATTCGATGGCCGGACATTAAACCACCAATCCTTGTACTCAACCGTTAGTCCATCCAATTCATCCTGCTTACCGTCACCATACTGTCGCTTAACTTTTGCAATCACTGCTTCTTTGTCGGCAATTTCTAGATTATTTTCCGGCGCTTTATGGTAAACCTGGTACTCGCTGGCAATCGCTGATAGTGGTCGACCGTCCTGCGACAGCAGCTGCAGCAGAATCAAAAAAGCGATAAAGCCCGAATCGGCAAAGGAATTGTCGCGAAACGAATAGTGTGACGACAGTTCGCCGCCCATAATTCCTTTTTCAGCGCGCATCGCTTGAGTGACAAAAAAATACCCGACCCGCGACCGAATCGGCCGGCCGCCCATTTTTTCAACAAACTCCGGCACCGCCCGCGAACACACTGCGTTGTAAACAATCCCAGCGCCAGGTTCGCGACGCAAAAATTCTTTAGCCAAAATTAACAAAGTAATATCGGCTTGGATAAACTGACCAGTTTCATCGAGAAATATCAATCGATCGGTATCACCGTCAAAAATAACGCCGAAATCAGCGTTTTGTTTTTTAATTTCTGCAGCAATGCCGGCTTGACTCTCGGGTAACAACGGATTGGAAGGGTGGGCCGGAAAATTTCCATCCAGCTCGAAATTCATCGGCACAACAGTAATGGGCAAATATTTTTCCAGTTGTGGAATAACTTTGCCGGCCATGCCGTTACCGGCGTCAACCACCACTCGAAACGGCTTAATTTTTTTTACGTCAACAAAAGTCAAAACGTGATCGATATACTCAGCCCAAGCATCGCGCTGCTTTACCACTCCTTTTTTTTCACTACTCTCTGTCGGCAACTGTTTAACCGCTTGAAGAATTGCTTCTCCGCTGATCATCAGCGCATCGGCTCGTACCATTTTAAACCCATTGTACTCTTTTGGGTTGTGCGAAGCGGTAATCATCACCCCGGCTTGGAATCCGAGTCGGCTGGTGGCAAAATAAATCAAGTCAATCGGCACCAACCCAAAGTCAACTACATCAGCCCCTTCATCGGTGATACCGGCAATCAGCTGCTCTCGCAGCGCTGGTCCCGAAATACGCATATCAGAACCAAGTGCAATCTCTTGTACCCCAACGGTACGGGCAAACGCCCGACCAATCGCGTATGCCGCTTCTTCAGTGAGCTCCTCCGGATAAATACCGCGAACGTCGTATGATTTAAAAATCTTTTGATCAATCATACAGCTAGCGCCATTCTTTGATTGTGTTAATTTTTACTAAAAATAATCCACCCAAAGCCCACCATACCGCAACCAGCCCAATCAACCAACCCAACACCGGCAGCCACGTTACTATTATTAACGCAATGAGCCCCAAAATCAATGGTACTATCGGCGATCCTTTATACTTGCCCTGAGAGAAGCGCTGCATCAGCCACCAACCGACTGTAATAGCCACGAATAATTTTCCAACATACAACGAAATGAGATACAAGGGGATAGCCATGAGCGCCAGCGGAATCCCGATGATCGTAAAGAAAAGCAAAATAATAGCCAGCGGCGTGACGAAAAAGTACGCCGCGCCGATACCGAGTGTCGGCCATGGCTTCGTAAGCATCGTATCGGTTACCTGCTGAACTTTTTTGGGAATCAGGCTAACAATGATCAAACCAATAACCAACAAGCTGAACAGCGACACCATCTTGAAAAATAGTCCGGCCGCGCTAAAGGCTTTTTTAAACTGATTGGCGTCGGGTCGGCTAAACGGCTGCTGAGTAACTTCGCCGGCGATCTGCGCGCCACTGCGCTGTTCAAGTTGTTCCGGACCGGCTGCTTGGTAGCTGACGTTACCGGCGATGTTTGCTTTTTCAGTTAAAATCAAATGGCCGTCGGTATCAATTGCCGCGCTGACATTTTTTCCAACGGTGTTACCAATAACTACCGTTGCCCCACCGCTGGTAATATTACCGCCTACCGGGCCATTGGCCGTTATTGTAGCGCCGGCTGCAATCAAATCCCAACCAACCCGCGATTCATCACTGAGCGCCACGCTGCTACCCAGCGCCCAGACATTACGAGCAACTTCACTGGTAATACTGATCGACTGACCCAATACCCGTACGCTGCCGCCGACCGAACCAGAAATAGTAATCGAGCTGCCGGCGGCAATCACGTCACCGGCAACTGGGCCGGAAATAGTGATTGAATTACCCGCCACAATTACATCGCCATTGACCGCGCCGGCAATATCAATCACCGAACCAAATTTGATAAAGTTACCGTCGATAATTTCATCGGCAGCAACCACCACCATCTGCTCCGGTTGACTAGCAAAAGCAAGTAGCGGTACAGCAAAAAGGCTAGCAACAATCAGCGCCCCCAAAAGTACACGTTTCATAAAAATGATTTTATTTGTAAAACCAGCCTTATTGTAACAAAAAAAAGCGACCAGCTCAACTGGTCGCGAATCGTAGTATTCATGAAAAAGAACGAGGGTTGTGGGTCCTAAAACCCGAACTTGGTTGTGGACCGGAACGGTCCGCCGTTCAAGCAAGGAACCTTACCCACCGGGATCATGCCGACGAACGCCATTTGGACGTCGCCAACACTCACTCCTTCCGGAGTAATATAGCGCGGACGACAGCCGCCCGCCGTTCGATCGTGTTCCGACCCCGAAACGTTGACACACCCGCCAACGCAGGCCCTGCAATGGTCTTGTTTAGGCAGGGCTTCAGGCGAGTAGTCCGCAAGCGGACCTTTAAACACATCACCAAGTCCGGCAAGATGGATAAATCCAGCAGCACCGACTATCGGCGCGCCAACAGGTTGACTTTCGGATACGACTGTTCGGCTCATGTAGTAGCCCCCTTACATTTGTGATTGCCACCAGAACAGTATCAAACTTCGATCCCCCTTTCTGTTGCAGCATTGCTGTGGCTGGTCGGACCCCGCAGTAATGTTGTTGGTTTTAAGGATCATTAAAACAGCAGAATACCATAAAAAATATACACTTGTCAAGTATTACCAAATAGGCTAGTATTAAAAAATAAAGCTATGATTTTCGAATCACTAGAATTCAAATAGTCTCTACAGTCTTTGGCAACCGCGTGATGTATGATTGTCAGGCGGTTTTGTGTTTGCTAGGATGAAACTACTCTTAATTCTTTATTCTAGCTTGTTTGATAACCACTACTATGAAATATGAACTTTTAAGGCGACAGGATCCGATTGTTGCCGACCTGATGCAAAAAGAAGTTGATCGCCAGCGCAATGGGCTGGTGATGATTCCGTCGGAAAACCACGCCTCGGTGGCAGTGCTAGAAGCGATGGGCAGCGTCCTGTCAAACAAATACGCCGAAGGGTACCCGAGCAAGCGGTACTACACCGGCAATGAATTTATCGATCAAATCGAGCAACTCGCCATTGATCGGGCCAAAAAATTATTTGGCGCACCGCACGCCAATGTCCAACCCAACGCCGGCGCGGGAGCCAACATTGCCATTTACTTAGCAACGTTAAAACCCGGCGATAAAGTGATGGGTATGAAGCTGGACCAAGGCGGCCACTTAACCCACGGCCACCCGGTCAATTTATCCGGCCAACTCTACAACTTCATCCAATACGGCGTACGCAAAGATACCGAACGCATCGACATGGATGAAATCCGAGAACTCGCATTGAAAGAAAAACCAAAAATGATTGTCACCGGTGCCACGGCTTATCCTAGAATTTTTGACTTTAAAGCGTTTAAAGAAATCTGCGACGAGGTCGGCGCTTTATTGATGGCCGATATTTCTCACTTTGTCGGCCTATGCATTTCCGGCGACCACCCGCACCCGTTGCCGCACGCCGATATTGTCATGACTACGACCCACAAAACGTTGCGCGGACCGCGTAGCGCGATAATTCTGTCCAAAGAAAAATACGCCAAGGCCATCGACAAAGCGATTTTTCCCGGCACCCAAGGCGGGCCGATGGAACACATCATCGCGGCTAAAGCGGTCTGCTTTGGTGAAGCGCTGGAAAAAGATTTTATCCAGTACGGTCATCAAATCAAGCGCAACGCACAAACACTCGCCGAACAACTCCAGGCGGACGGCATCCGATTAGTTTCTGGCGGTACCGATAACCACCTAATGCTTATAGATTGCGCTCCGTTAAAAATCAACGGCCGTCAAGGTTCGGAAGCGTTGGCTAGCTGCGGAGTATTTACCAACCGCAATACCATCCCGTTTGATCCCGGCTCGGCGTTTGAGCCCACGGGTATTCGACTGGGTACCCCGGCGCTGACCACCCGCGGGATGAAAGAAGGAGAAATGAAACTGCTGGGTGCGGCGATTGCGGCCGTGTTAAAAAATATCGACAGCGGCGACGCTCAGAAAAAATTGAAAGAAGTCGTAGCACAGCTCACCGTACAGTTTCCGATTTATCAAGACATGACTATCTAGGATGGCAAAAAAAACCGCAAAAATACTCGACGGCAAAAAAATTGCGCAAGCGATTTACCAGGAGCTTAAAACCAAATCAGCAGCGCTCAAGCGCCGGCCGGGCTTGGCTGTCATTATGGTAGGCGACGATCCGGCGTCGCAACTCTATGTGAGAAATAAGCGAATCGCCGCAGAAAAAATCGGCGTTGATTTTCACCTCTACCGGTGCGGCAGCAAAGAATTCTACCCAAATATCACCCAAATAGAGCTGCTCGAGATGATCGACTGGCTCAACAACGACCTGTCAGTTGACGCCATTATCGTTCAGCTGCCGCTACCGAAAAAATACGAAACAAAAAAAGTGCTCGAAAGAATCAGCGGGAGCAAAGACGTTGACGCATTTTTGTCGCAGCCTCATGGTATTATTTCACCTCTCGTTGCCGCCATCCACGTGGCGCTACTGGCAACCGAAACTGACGTTCACGGACTCCAGGCCACAGTTGTCTCAAAAAATCCGATTTTTTCTAAGCCGCTGGCGGCCAGCTTGCAGGCTGACGGAGTAAAGGTAACGGCTGTTACACCCGATGATCCGACATTACAAGAAAAAACTAAATCGGCTGATATTCTAGTCTCGGTGATCGGAAAAAAAAATCTTATTACTCAAAAGCTGGTAAAACCCGGCGCAATTGTTCTTGACGCCGGCACTGTCATTCAGCCCGATAACAGCTGGGTCGGCGATGTCGACCCGGCGGTGGCCAACATTGCCGGCTGGCTAACGCCCGTGCCTGGTGGACTCGGACCGCTGACTGTGGCAATGCTTTTAAAAAATACGATTGAACTAGCTACTCACAACCAATGAATTAAAAGAAGTCCCGGATCGGGACTTCTTTTTTGTTACAGACTAACCAATACTAGCGCATCGGCATCTGAGGTGGCTGCTGAGTTGGTGCTTGCGGATTTGTTGGCGCGAGCTGTCCGCCGTGGGTTAAATGGCCAGCCACGCCAGCCACGACGATTACCAGCGCCAAGTTAAGGTAAAACCAAATCTGCGAATACAAATCGCCAACCACTTGGGTCGGGTTTACTTGACCGGAGACCGCCATGATTCCAACTACTGCCCAATCAATCGCCACCCCGAC
>Ga0155130_133_pt4 | contig 20353 bp, 17 predicted proteins | sample RifCSPhighO2_01_FD_106098 | JGI IMG/M metagenome (GOLD analysis project Ga0155130, IMG submission 106098) | Candidatus Buchananbacteria bacterium RIFCSPHIGHO2_01_FULL_47_11b
CGGCGAGTAAAAAATAATCACCAACTGAGCCAAAACAGCACAGAGGACCAAATACATAAATTTTTTTCGCTGCAGGTGCCCGACGATCTGCCAACCGATTGACAGCCTTGGTTTTGAAAAATTAAAAATATAGAAACCAAGCAGCAGCACACTCAAATACTTATACAGCAAAAGATGCCGGGCCGCCTGAGCTGATTGAAAATATATCGCCCCGTCAAACGCAAAATATAAAAACATCGTCAAAACGGCCCCAAACAAAAGCAGCTGTTGGGTGGTGATGGTGGGTACTGCCAGCCACTGGTCTGATCGAATTGTAAAACCCAAAAACAGTAACCCAAGCATTAAAACAAACACCTGCATTGGGTGAACATAGAGTCCTTTACTGAACACGTACCCCAACAGGACCGTGACGTGGGCTAAAAGCAGCCCACTTAAACGGCTGTTGAGACGCGAAACGCTCACGGAGCTATTCATACGAAACGTATTTTTTTTTAAACCTTAAAATAAATCCTACGTAGAGTACAAGCAGAATCAGAGTGGTAACAGAAATAATTGCGCCGATAGCAAAACTATCCGGAGCATACCAAAGTCGAACTTCGTGGACACCGACCGGCACGGGAATGGCGGTCATTGCAAGAAACGCCGGAATAATTTCCACCGCCTGCCCATCAACGGTTGCCCGCCAACCCGGATAAACGACCTGGCTGAAGTAGAGGTATCCGTTTTGAGAAAAATCAATTTGTACCAACAGTTCCGTATCGCGCTGCCTAATAATGTTGATGCTTGCCGCTGCTGCCGAATCCGCGTGCCCAGCAGCAACCGGTGCGTCGGTTAGTAATGTATCAGCGTCAACAGCACCGGCAAGTGCCTCTAAAACCGCCGCTCGGCTCTCAACCGGCGTGATGTCAAAAAAGGCTCTAACCCGCGGCTGAAAATAGCTATTGCGGTACACATGCAGCGGCGCATAGTTTTGCGTCTCGATCGTGGCAACCGACTCCAAACCCTCGATTAAGGTCAATGGCGCATAACTTAAAATGTATTTAACATTGAGCAGCCCAAATACCCGAAGCTGCGCCGGCGTTAATTCATTGGCCACGCCATTCCAGTCATAAAAAATACCGCTACCAAAAAAAGTTAAAAGCTGATTCAGCCGGTCAACGCCACCCCACCCGCCTTCAAACATTGAACGGTCATCGACACTGGCGATATTAAAAAAGGCATTGGAATTGGGTGGCAGCAGCAAACGTTCGTCCAAAAACAAAGCCGGATTACCCAACCAGCCGCCGGAAAGCCGCTTGGTCTGGCGCCACGCTTCCATCCAGCCCACACTGATGATACGAAAATCATCGCTATCCTGCCGCAGCCACGAAACACTGGGCGGCTCGGAAACATACTGCTCCAGATTAATTGTTCCCACATAGCGAATGGCAACAACAAATAAATCAACCACCACTGCGGCCAGCACTAAACTGATCAGCAGCCAACGCTGCAGCGCTGTTGAACGAATAAATTTTTGCAGCTGCTGCGTATATTTTCCTGCCCAGCCAATCAGGGCGTCGTAACCGAAACCAGCCAGCAGGGCGAGCGCGAAGGTGGTCACCAATAAAAATCGTTGTGGAAACCGAAATAGTGAAAACCCCGGTACCAGTTGCCACCCGGCTGAAAATATCGGACTGGCATCGCCGAATACCAGCAGCAGCGACACAACCCCGAGTAAAAAAATGCTGAGCGCGGTCGAAGAAAATGTACCGGCCCCGACAAAAAAACCAACCAGCAGCAGCGGCAACAACCCAAGGTACAGTGCGTTTTCCCAAAAAACTCCGAACTGCTGCGGACTATGCTGATAGGTATTATCCGCCGGATTACCGAATCGGAATGGATTAATACTGGTGGTAAGAAAAGCGGCTGGATATTGATACTGGGTTGCTGCCTCATAGATCAGCTCAGTTCGGTTGGTGCTTGATGCGTATTCATAGCTTGGCAAGAGCTGAACCGCGCTTAATCCAACGCTCACCGCGCCAACGGTTATCCAAAATAGTGCCGATGTAAAAAGTTTGGCGGTGCTTCCGGACTGGATGCTACGAAAAACAAAATAAACAATACACGTAACAACCGTAATATAGGAAATCTGCGGATGACCCGCAAAAAACTGAACCGCCAAAACCGCCGCCAAACTGATTGCCACCAATGATTTTCTTCTGGCTGAAAAATATCGTTCGGTCACGTACACCGCCAACGGCAACCAGGCCGCGGCGTTAATCAAATTCAAATGCTTGAGATGAAAAATAAAAAATCCGCTGTACGCAAACGCGATACCGCCGATTGCCGCGCCGATTGAGCTAATCCCTAAGCGGCGGGCTAAAAGATACATAAAACCGCTGGCCAGAAAAAAAGTGCTGATGATACTGATGTTGGTTGAAGCCGCCAGTGGTAAAAACGGAAACGAGATTAAATTCAACGGGTAAAAAAACCCCGCTTGACCTTCGGCCAGCAGCGGGTACCCGGTTGAGAGTAAATTGGTCCAGAGCGGAAGTTCGCCACTACGAATCGCTTCGGCCGCCATAAAACGCAACGGAATATTTAGTTCCGTCAAATCGCTGCCGGTAAAATCGCCAACGTAGGGTATCTGCGATTGCCCGATATAGGGACTAAAAAAACCAACCGCCAGCAGCAACAGCGCAAGACCGACACTCCATTGTTTCACCGATAGTTTCACGTTACTATTGTAACAATCTATTGAATCAACGGCAAAGCCCCCGAATACAGCGGGGGCTTGTGCTTATTGTCAAACAATTTTTTTGTCAAAACAATCTACTGTAAACCGTTCTGGGTCGCGGTATGCGCGCCGGAACCAAGACCACCGGTTGTTCCTTCCAGTGAGAAAGAGATCTGGTACGTTCCCGAAGAACCGTCAGAACTGTAGACATACGATGCGCCGTTTGGTGACGGGTTGGTTGGTACCAAACCCATGTAGCCGTTAGCACATCCCGCCGAGTACCAGCCAGCCGTACCCGTTCCGAGACAACCAAAAGTAGCTAAACCGAGAGTACCCAAACCCGCCGGATAATTCTGTTCATCATTGAAGTAAAGCTCAAGTGCGGTTTGCACCTGTTTAATATCAGCGACGCGCTTCGCATCACGAGCTTTTTGCCGCGCTGAGTTCAACGCGACTACCGCCAATGTTGACAGCAAGCCGATGATTGCAATAACGACAAGCAACTCAATTAGAGTGAAACCTTTCTTTTTCATGTTGTCACCTCCTTTCGAAGAATCCACGGACGCTACCGTTTAGCGTCACGAGTATCTTACTTTTTTTTAATTAGCGTTTTTCAATTAGTTTTTGCCGCGCCCCTAGTCTTTTCGCTTTTCACCGGCTTTATTTCTGTAGTTTCTACAAGCAACTTATTCACAGAGCTTAAAAACTAAATAAATTATACCACAAAAGACAAAGTAACCACAATTAGAACGCGCTTGCGAGATTGTACATCGGCAAAATTATTGCCGCAACCAGCAAACCGACCGCTACACCCATCAGAAGCATCACCATTGGTTCAATGAGCGTCACTAAGTTGGCAACAGTGTTATCAACCTCTCGACCGTAAAAATTGGCTAATTTGTCTAAAATTTCATCGATTCGACCGGTTCGCTCGCCCAACGCAAGCATCTGGGAAACCATCAGGGGCATCTCAGCGCTATCGCTGAATGCCGCGGCGATCGAATTGCCATTTTCCACTTCCTCAATTGTCCGTAAAATCAGTCGTTTGTACACCGCGTTGCCGGTTACTTCAGAAACAATTGATAAACTTTTCGCCAGCGGTACACCGCCAGTCAAAAGCGTGTTGAGGCTGCGGGTGAAACGAACCAACGCAATTTTTTTAAATAACGGACCAAATACCGGCAGCTTAATTTTAAAAGTATCCCAGCTCAACCGCCCCTGCTCGGTCCGAATAAACACCCGAATCCCCGCTCCCGCCCCCGCCACGCCGAGTACAAGCAACCACCAGTACGCTGACAAAAAATTACTAGTGGCAATCAGCAGTTTGGTGGAAAAAGGCAGCTCGGTTCCGGTTTCTGCTAATACCGAAGTTAACTCGGGAATAACCACAATCATCATCAACGCGCCGACAATCAACAAACCACTTAAAATAAACGCCGGGTAAATCATCGCTCCTTTTATTTTCGCGGTCAGGTCGTAGTCTTTTTCCTGCTGATCGGCGAGATAATTGAGCACCTCATCGAGCTTACCCGATGTTTCACCTGATTGAATGATGCTGATGTAAAACTGAGAAAATGCTTCTGGGTGCTGGCTCAACGCCGCGGAAAGCTTCGCTCCTCCCTCAACGTCATCGGCGACTTCGGAAATCACGCTTTTAAGCAACGGGCTTTCGGTCTGCGACACCAAAATTTTCAAGCCCTGGACCAGCGGGATGGTGGCTGAGACAATCACCGAAAGCTGGCGGGAAAAAATAACCAAGTCTTTATTTTTGATTCGGTTAAAAATTTTTAAAGAAGACTGAAAAAAACTCGGCTGGAGTTCGCTTAAACTCAGTACCGTCAGGCCACGGTCGGTTAAACTCTCGGCCGCCACGTCGGACGAGGCCGCCTGGACAATCCCCTCGGCTACTTCTCCGGTGTCTGTTTGTACGCGATAAGAAAAATTAGGCATGGGTATCGATATTAACTAACAGTACCTCGAGCGCGAGAGCGTAAACTATTCGGATCGTCAGCGTACTCAACCGCATGATCAAGTAGTACTTCACCCGACCGAACCAAATCAGCCAGCGACTGATCAAGCGTTGACATCCCTTCGGCCCGCGAACTTTGTAAAATCGTGGTCAGTTGTTTATTGCGACCCTCGCCTATCAACGATCGGACTGGTCCGTTAGCAATCAGCACTTCGGCGGCCAACGCCAGCCCGCCGCCAACGCGCGGGACTAGCCGCTGAACGATAATCGCCCGCAGCGCCGTGGCAAGCAAAGTTTGAGCCCGCTGGGTTTCTGCGCCAAAAGCAGAAATAATTTCTTCAATTGACTGCAGCACTGAAACGGTGTCGAGCTGCTGGACCACCAACCGACCGGAGCTGGCGAACTCAACCACCAGCGGAAGGGTCTCGGTTTCACTGTTAACTCCGACGCTGATAACATCAACGTCGATTTCTTGACAGTAACGCAGAGCATCAGCGAACGAATTGACGTCTCGTCCAACCTCGCGCTGCTCAATCAGGCTGAGTTTATTGGTATGTAAAAATTCAAGCGGTTTTTCAACCGTCACGATTGTCGCTTTGCGGGTTTTATTAATTTCTTCCAAAATTGACGCTGTCGTGGTTGACCGCCCCGATCCATACGGACCAGCGATTACCACCAGCCCGTCGCTGAGCTCGCTGAGCTTATAGACTGATTTCGGCAAGCCCAAATTAATCAACAACGGAATCTGAATTGGAATAACTCGCAACGCCGCGGCCAAAGAATTCTTTTGATAAAATAAATTTACTTTGACGCGAAACTTACCCACGATGTCGGCAACAGTCGTTATCTCTCGCTGCTCAGTTAATATTTTCTTTTGCTCACGGTCAAGCACCGAATCGGCAAACTGCTCAATGAACTGCGCCGTAACAAGCTGCTCATCTTTTAACTCCATCATCTGCCCGTCGACTCGCAGCATCGGATAAATATTAACCGCAAAATGAATCGAGGCCGCTTTACGTTTCGCCGCGTCCACCAAAATTTTTTGTAGTACAGCACTCTGCGATGAATCCATAGGCTAGGCCCCGAGTGCTTGTTTTATTTTTTTCACCACCTCAGACGGCATGAAATGAGCTTTGATCAAATAATCAATCGCACCCAACTCAAGCCCTTTTTTAACTTCATCTTTCTGACTGAGATTGGTCAGCAGAATCACCGGAATACTGCTGGCGCTTTTATCCGACTTAATACTTTTAAGCACCTCAAACCCGTCCATTTTCGGTAAAATGATGTCGAGTAAAATCAAATCCGGACGCTTGTCCCGAGCCATTTTAAAGCCCTTCTCGCCATCAGCGGCCAGTAGTACTTCAAACCCCTCCAGGTTAAGCTTGGTCGCATACAACTCGGCGAGAAACTCATCGTCCTCGACCAGTAGTATGGTCTTTTTGGTAGCTGCCATAGTACAATAGTTAATTTATTGATTATAGTTGGGCGACACGCATCACTTCTTCGAGGGTTGTTGCTCCTTTTAAGGCTTTAAGCAGCGTGTCTTGGGTTAGGGTAATAAAGGTCTGTTTTGTCAGCTCGACTTCAATTCGCTGCCGTGACGCGCCATCATTGATGATATCACGAATCGGCCGGGTGATGGTGATAACTTCACTGACTGCCATCCGCCCCCGATAACCGAGGTTGCCGCAGTGCGCGCACCCTTCGCCTTGCCAAAAATGCAGCTCTTTCGTGTCGACATCTTCGAGAAACTCTTTGGGGGTGGCGGCTAATTCTTTTTTAATCTTTTCGAGCATCGCGGGCGGTGGGGTGTACTCTTTTTTACAGTCGGGACAAATCTTACGGGCTAAGCGCTGAGCAATTACCAAATTAATAACTGAGGACAACAAAAATGGCTCAGCGCCCAAATCGATCAGCCGAGGAATCGCGCCCATCGAGCTGTTGGTATGTAGCGTTGAGAGCACCATATGACCGGTCAAACTGGCATGAATGACTAATTCGGTAGTTTCGGCGTCGCGGATTTCGCCCAACATAATAATATTGGGATCCTGCCGCAGAATTGCCCGTAATCCTCCGGCAAACGTATACCCCACTTCCGGCTGGATTTGCGACTGGTTAACCCCCGACATGTAGTACTCAATCGGGTCTTCGAGCGTAACAATATTACTACCTTCTTGGTTGAGCATCGTCAAAATGGTATACAGCGTCGTGGTTTTACCAGACCCCGTCGGACCAGTCAGTAAAGAAAGCCCGTGCGGTTTACGAATCGCTTCCTCAATCATTCTGATGTGTATTTTGTGGAAACCGAGCTGATCGAGGGTCGGAATTGAATCACTCGAGTCTAAAATACGAAGTACCACTTTTTCTCCTTCAAACAGCGGCAAGGTCGAAACGCGAAAATCAACTTCCCGATTCTCAACCGTCAAGCGAATCCGTCCGTCTTGCGGTTTTCTGGTCTCATCGAGTTTCATATTTGCCAAAACTTTAATCCGAGCAACCACCGCGGCGTGAATGTATTTTGGCAACACCAACGATGTGCGCAACATGCCGTCGATTCGGTACCGAACCCGGGTATCACGTATCCCTGGTTCAATGTGAATGTCAGACGCCCGGCCGTCAATGGCGTGACGGATAATCACCAGTACCATCTTTGAAACTGGCGCGCTTTTGACCACCTCGTCCATCTTAACTGGCTTCTTGCCACCAACCGTTTCTCGGTACAGGTCGCCGGTTTTAAGCCCTGCCAGTGCTTCATCAACTTCCTCGCCGAGTACCTGGTAGCTGCGAAACGCTTCCCGAAAACTGCTCGGCGAAATGATGAAGTGACGGACTTTCAAGCCCGCTTTCTGAGCCAAAAATTCAACCGCTTCAATCGCCTTGAAATTTTGAGGATTAATCATCCCAACATGCAGCTCGTTGCCGTCACGCTTAAATGCCACCATCTCGTAATTCTCAGCGACCTCGCGCGGAATCAGCTCGAGGACCTTCCTAACGATTTTAATCCCACGCAAGTTGGCCGGCGGAATATTAAGTAAGGCCGATTTGGCAGCGGTGATTTTTTCTTCATCGACTATTTTTTCTCCAAGTAAAATTTCCTCAGGCTGCTTTTCGCTCGCCTGAGCTTTATCTTTAATCTCTTCGGCCACTGCCCGAGTGATGGCGTTACGTTTTACCAAAGTTTCGAGCAGCTGTGTCTGGTCTTTGTACATGGATTACCTATTCTTATTCGGAAAAAAATCGTCCGTCAGGAATAAACGGGTTGCTGCGCCCAATTTCGTTGACGTCGACTTCTACGGGAAAATCGCCGTGGCGTTGTAGCGAGGTGAATGGCTGTTTGGTAATAAAATCGACCGTAAACTCGGTATTAATCGCCGGTGGAGCAAACGGCCTTGGTCCGACGGTTACTTGCGGCGGCATCGTCGGAATGATAGTAACATCAAAAACAACCAACAAAACATATCCGATGACCCCAACTGCCACTGCCAATATTGCGATAAGCGCTGTGCGACGCTTCGGGGTTATTTTTTTCGGAATCAGCATAAGTTATTACTCTAGGTAGTAAGTGAAAAAATTCAGCGAGTAGCTGTCAGAATCTGGAGCAAAAAATACCGAATTAACATCGAACAAGCGGACATTTACCTCCAGTACTTCCAGCAACCGTTTGAATGCACCGTAGCTATCCCCCAGTAGGTTAATGCTCACCCCCAGCCGTTTCACCGTCGGAGCCGAACTCGTTGCCTGGTTGAGCCGGGCCCGGCGGCTGTTGGCTGGCTCGGCAGCCACCGCTTCGTCACTCACGCTGACCGAAACCAGCTCAAAATTATTTTGCTCGGCAATCGATTCGAGTTGAACGTATAGGCCAGGAATATCTTGTGAGTGCGGTAAAACATCAGCAATGGTGGCGATTTCTTCACTGCCGATTCGCTCGGCCTCGGCGAGTAGCACCTCGAGTCGATCGATGTACTCTTGGCGCTTCTCACGCTCAGACTCGAGCGCGGCGATATCATACTGTCCCCCGCTGCTAATCGCCTGGTACTGCGGATAGATCAGATAGTACCCACCGCCCAGCAGCAGCAATGCCAAAATCAAAGTAAGTAGTCGGGCATGCCGAACATACCCCTGTTTGAGGGCCAACCCGGTATCTTTTTGAATCGTCTTTTTCGGTTTCATACTATTTCTACTTACGGTTGGGTAAATACCCCCGGGGCAATCGTCAATACAATATTAAAGTTGGTTCGCACCACGTTGTCGTTTTGATCCAATTCGCCAGAAACGGCATCGATTCGAACATCAGAAATAAACTCTCTGGCATTTTGAAAAACTACCATCTGCTTAGCCGCTGAAGAAAAATCTCGGCCGATTGCCGACAGAATCAGCCGATCAGTGCCAGTCATTGAAAAATTGGTATAGTAAACTTCTTGAATCGTGTTTTGCTCAAGCATTTCAAAAAACTTAGTCCAGTACACGTGGTTTTCAAGCAGCTCTCGGATAAGCTTGAGCCGCTCCTGCAAATCAATAATTTCGGTTTGGCGCACCTCGGCTGACGTAATTTTTGCGTCAAGGTCATGAATATCTTTTTCTATCGCTTCGATCTGCTGGTCGAGTCGGTTTTGGTACCAGAGTAAGCCGACGTAGCTGCCAGCAATAAAGAGCCCAACGACAAGCAAGGTGGTAATTGTTCCTCCGAATTTCTTCGGAAAAGCAATATCAATTTTTGCCGCCACGTCTTCGGGCATTAAATTGACATCCAAGTTTTGACGGTTCTCTTTGTCTTTGTGTTTTTTTTCCCCTTTGAGTGAAGTCGGCAAATCAGCGCCCCGGATTCGTTTTGATTTCTTCCCGCCGCCAAATAACCCCAAAAGCGCCGCCAAAAGGTTAACCGTGGGTCGTTGTTTCAAATCAATTCTCGGTTCGTCTTTAATTTCAATGATTTTCTCGGTTGGTTGGTGTAATTTTTCTTCACCCATACCTCGGCCGCTGTCCGCATTATAAGCGCCGACACTACTTGGTATCGCCGCCGAGTAATCCCTTCGCTGGCCGCCGTGGTAGGGTGTAGCACCACCCTGATCGAAGTGTTCTGATTTCGCTTTGGGAATTTCAACAATCTTTTCCGTGTCGCGACGGACCGCATCTTCTTTCTTTGGTTTTGTCGGCTCCTACGGGGCTGCTATAGGTTTGCCAGCAACGGTCTTGCGAGAAAATAGCCGGCTCAAGAGCGACGGTTTAGCTTGAGTGAGTGGCTGGGTATTTTTTTCACCCGTCGGACTACTCAAGGGAATACGAATAATCTTCGGTTGCTTTCGGACCGATTCTCGTTCCTTTTCTTCTTTTTCGCGCAGTTCTTCGGGTAAAAGATTAATGTCGGTCATAGTTATTCAATATCACGCATCGCCAGCCCCACGGCGACGGAAAAACGGGCGCCAATTTCATCAAGCACCGGTTTTAATTCTTCTGGATAAATCACCCGTGCCCATGGATCGCCCCGGTAGACTTTTAAATCGAGCAGCCCTGCTAAGTACTCGGGCAAATTAAGCAGCAGCGACGACCCGCCGGTCAAAATTATTTTCTCAATCGGTTTTTGACCTTGGCTTTTGTATAAATTTAAACTGTACTTGAGTTCATCAATAATCGGCTGGATTGAACCTTCAATGGTCTTGGGGATGTTACCCTGGCCGTGCTGGTCCGGACTAATCCCGATATCGAATTTAAACTGCTCCGCCCGCGCCAGACTAATATTCAAGCTATTGGCAATCGCTTTGGTAATAGTCAGCCCGCCGATATCAAGGCTCCGATTCAAAATCGGAATGCCGTTGGCCACTACCGAAATATTGGTCACAATCGAACCGATATCGACAATCATCAACCCCGCCCGATCGTTGCCCACTAAGCTACGAATCAGGGCAAACGACTCGGTATCAAGGCTCAAAAGGTTCATGCCAGCGGCCTTAAAAATTTCAATGACTTGTTTGACCAAATCTTTCGGGGCAGCGGTCAACAAAATTTTGGTGTACTGTTTGGCGGCTTTTGACGGTTTGATTTTCAAAAATCGACGGGCAGTAATTTTTTCTTCTTCAACCTCCTCTTCAGTCTCAGTCTCCTGCTCAGTATCTTCGCGCGGGGTAACCGGCACGTCTTCACTGATAATTTTCCAGTCTAAAATCATGTCTTCAATTGGCAGCGGGATGACTTTTTTTGCTTCCCACTTTACCGCTGACGCTAAATCCTTTTTTGAAAGTGTTGGTAAATTCAAAATCGAAGTAAAAACCGAGTACGCCGGCAAAGCGGTAATAGCTTTGTTGGTCGTAGTTTTTGCTTGGTGGCAAACTTGGGTAATAAGCTTGGTAATCGCCAGGTGTTCGTTTCGTCCACCAGCCTCATCGCCGAGCTTGCGCCGTTCGATCTCTTGATCTAGGTATCCATAGGTAACCAGCCGCGGCCGGCCGTCCTCGTTTTTGAGCTCTACGACTTTAACACTGTCTTTATCAAAGTCGATGCCAAGGTAGCTCTGTTGTTTAGAAAATAGTCCCATACGTTATTGGGCAAACGTCCCCGACCGCCAGATCGGTAGCGCTTGGGCAAAGTCATCAAGGCCGGGCGGGATGTTGGCTAACAGCCGACCGTCGTAAATAATTAGCTCTGAGCCGATTTGCTGGGATGTTCCGGTCCGCTGAAGATTGAACTGCCGAGCCATCATCAAACCAGAAACCGTCAACGGCTTGCCCGAAGCGCCGGTACTAATCGTTCCCCCGTTACCATCGGCTCCCAATGAAATAAACGCCCCAACCACATCCTCAACTGCCGAACTAATGATAATATTACCGCGTACGATCCAGGCCACTGAGGCAAGATTTCTGAACCGGTTGAGGTTGTCGTTTTGGTCGTACAAAACGTCGGCATTAATTTGTAGGTCACCATTAATTATAATCGTACCCGCCCCACTCTCAAAATCAGTGGCGTTTTTAAATTCAATGGCTTGATTAATGGTCAATGTTCCCGGCACGTAGTAAACATCTCCGCCCAGCGCAACGTTCCCGCGGATTGAGTCAATAACTTGTACCGTACGAGAGTAGCTGTTGGTACAAGTTGTTCCCACTCGGACCTCATCAATGTTTGGACACAGCAGGCCTACTAAATCAAGTTTGCCCAGTACGTTTGAATACCGAGTCTGGGGGGTGGGGAAATCGATCGGGCCATAGTTCGGATCGACCCACGGCGAATCAAACCCGCGGGCAGAAACAAAGGTCGGCTCGATACTGCCGTTGGCCAAAATCCGGTAGGTAGCATTAAATGCCCCCGACGGTGCCCGGCCGCTGATTGCGCCGCCGGAATAAATATCGCCGAACCGCGTCTGCAGCCACGGTGGGATGGTATCGGCGCTGAGCGCCAACCAACCCAAGCCATCACGGCCACCCTGACTATCGACGTAGTTGTGCCAGGCGTAGCCGGTCATGACCGGTCGGCTGACCGACTGGCCGGTAGTACGGTTAAAAAAGAAATCTGAACCAACGTTAACTTTATAGTCGCTAACAGCACAAGTGTCGCCATTCAAACTATTACTGCAATTCAACGAAAACCACCCCTCATCTCCAAGCATGATTATTTTAGCCCAGCCATCAACGGTGCTTGGCTCCCCGCTGGTAACACCCGCGCGCCACACGCCATTCGGAGCAGCTAGTCCATACTGAGCATTATTCAAAGCGGGCGTAACAGTCGGCGAGCAGGTTTTACCAAAACAAACATACCCTAAATTTTCAGTCCAGGCCCAACCGAGCAGGTTGTCATCGCCGTCAATCTGAACATAGTGAGCCAGACGATTAGCACAAAAATCATCAGCGGGTACTGGTTCTGGAGGCACTGGCCAATAGTCACAGTTACTGTCATTAAGCGACAACCACCCAAAGGTATCGGCCCAGCCCCAACCAAAAATTTTAGTGCCGCAGCTCGCCGTACAAAACGGGTCGCTACCACCGGTCGGTTCACACTTTTCCCGCAACCCGTTACCATTCGGACTCTGAATAATTCCGTCGCCACAAACCGTCGGCTGACAGCTCGCGCTGCACGCATCTTCACTGCTGGTATTACCATCGTCACAAGTCTCTCCGCTTTCTACAACACCGTTGCCACAGACCGGCGGAGGGGTTTGCGCTTTGACATACGCAAAAAAACCAACGCTGACGACCAGCAGGGCGATAAAAATTAAAAAGTAAAAACGTTTCTTCATGAAGGGTGGTGAATGTTTACTCGGCGTTTCTGAAACTGTCTTGATCTTGTCCGTCAGCAATCCCGTCGCCGTCACTGTCCGCTGAGTTCGGGTTAGTGCCTAAAATTTCTTCAAATTCATCCGGCAGTCCGTCGCCATCAGTGTCGACGCGTTGATTAATATCAGGCTGCGCCAAAACATCAGGATCTTGTCCGTCAGCAATCCCGTCGCCGTCACTGTCCGCTGAGTTCGGGTCGGTGCCTAAAATTTCTTCAAATTCATCCGGCAGTCCGTCGCCATCAGTGTCGACGCGTTGATCGATTGGAACAATTGCTTGGGGTGACGAAGTCGGCAAAAACTGAAACACCGCTATCCCAACTGCAATCGCAACAATAAGCAATAAAAGAATAACAAGCTTTTTCTTCATCCTAATTAATAGTCAGTGAACAACAGTACGAATAGTCAACTTGTTGGCCCGCCGGATCTTCCCAGTACCCAGTCATTACTTTACCTTGAGCCACACATGATGTGTTATAATCAAATCCCTGTGCCTGATACCAACCACAACTAGTCAGTGAAATTGTCCCGCCGGTGCCACCCGATGTCCCGCCGCCAGAAACCGCCTGACAGCTGTTGCCGTTCACGTCGCACAAGGTTAGTCCGCCACGAATTTTTACATTGCCATGGAAGTAGCCGGCAAAGTCTCCTTCTTGATTATTAGATAATCGTTCGAGTAATTGACCAGAATTTTCATCAGCAGCATACGTGGTACCAAAGACGCCGATTTGACCGCGCGAGTACAAACCAATATCGACGCTGTCAGCTTTAACGGCAATCTGCCGACCGCTACCAGCCGCATCGGCATCAACAGCCACCTGGTTGGTATTGGCTTGAACGTACGCAACCACACCGATACCGCTGGGATGATTTGAGTAGCCATAGACACCGCGGTAACCGCCGCCATATACGCCGTTGCCGCCAGCCGCGCTGCCCCAACCGGAATGGATACCGACTACACCGGAACCGCCCAAAAGATTCGAATCCCCGCGCACGCCGGCTTGGCCGCCGACGCCCGCCACACCGATACCGCTGCCGGAAATGCCGACATCACCCTTAATCGCCACATCTGAAGTATTGGTGGTGGTTACTCGTAAAATACCGTTCGGATCGTAGCCGCTGGTTTTAACAATTTCTAATTTATGCTGTGGATTGGTGGTACCGATACCGACATTGCCGGCGGTATAGTAAATGTTAGTGCCTGATGTAACCCACGGATTACTGCCAGTCCCACCAGTACCGCTACCTAAAGTCAACCACTGACTGCCGTTGTAACCTTGAAACTGCCCGCCGCTAAATCGAATCATTCCTGGTTGAGCAAGCGTCGTGTTTCCCACTTGAACACCTCCTCGAGCGGCAATTCGGTCGAGACTAACGCTCAACGCGCTGGGCATTGAATTAGCGTCCATCAGTTGGCCAGGCTGACCTGAGTTTTGGGTAATGACGAATTCCCAATACCCTTTGTTATCAAGTTTATTGTGGTTAAAAAATAGGGTACTGGCATGGCCATAGTTCGTGTATCGGCTAACCGGCAATATTGCCGATGGGTAGCCGGGCTGCGGATTGGAAACCGTCTGGGAAAAAAAATTGTTTACCCGGATACCGCCGCCCACCGGTCCCTGGGTGGGGTTTTCCTGTGGACCGGTACCGGCAAAAAAACCATAGATCTCTGCTTGTCCGCTACCCAAAGTAATGGCACTGTTTGGCTTGGTATCAAGAATTATTGTCGGCATGACCTGATTGGATGGACTCGATATACCCGGATTAGTGACACCCAATCCAATCTGACCGGTGTTATTTTTTATAACAAGCCGTGCGGTTGGATTCCAGACGCCGTTAATCGTATCTTCATTGATTACCAAGTTGCCTGAATTGTTGGTATCTTGAGCAAAGATGGCGTACTGGCTAACATTACCCCATGTACCAGACCCACCTTCAGTAGTTACATCACGAACCCGTAGGTGAATACCTGAATCTTGCCCACCATCACTATCAACATCAATGTATCCGAAATTACTACCCGTCGCGTACACATTAATCTGCCCTTGAGAGAGCGGAATCGAAGATGCACCAACAAACACGCTACCAACATGATAAATAGTGTCAGCGTTTGAAGGTGTACCACCCCCGACTTTTAGCCAGTCTTGATCGTTACCGCTCACCCCGCTAATATCGCTGATACATGCGCCAGTCCCATCACAAACTTCCCCTCGTGCGCTTACATTTCCTTGATTGTCAATCCGAACTGCCTCGTTGACACCAGCGTCGAACCAAATCCGCATCGCATCTGAATCGTAGCGTTCGGTATAGATCGCGCCACCATACTGACGTTGTGTTTCAAAAAACTGTTGATTCAAAACAAGCCGTGACGCGTGTCCAATGTACATGAAATCATCAGTACCCTGCCAAATATAACCAGAGTTGCCGTTAGCAGCCGTCGGTACAAATGATGAGCCATTAAGCACCTGGACATTACCCGTTACTCTGGTTGCACCAGCCACATCAAGCTGAACGATTGGGTTAACTGTACCAATGCCAACATTGCTGCTATCTGCAACAAATAATCCAACCGTGTCGTTGTCACCAGTAATTGCTAACCCCGTACCAGCGCCGCGCGGCCGCAAGCGAATAAAATTCGGCAAATCAGAATCGGTACCAATTAGAATTTCCTGATTGCGGCTCTGGTCACGGATAATCATCACACCATCGCCAGTGCCGTTAACCTGCAGCTTTGCCGTCGGCGCATTGGTCCCCACACCAACTAACCAACCGAGGTTATTAGGAAATAAGTTGTTACCCGAGTTGGTCCAGCTACCGCTGAGCTGTGGGTAGTTCGCCAAATCCGGCCAGCTCGAAATACAGTCCTCAGTGTCTGGCAAACAAAATTCAGGCGAGATAACTTGGCCGGAGATATTAATATCGGCGTTCTGAACTCGACCCGGATCGGTAATAACATTCCAAATGTACCCAGGCCGATTTTCACCCGGCGGATCAGTTGTTGGTCCTTCCCAACTGACACCCGACTGAGCCAACACCGGGATAGCTGCAGTAACAAAAAAAGTGGCCACAAAAGCAATGATGGACCACCCAACGATGTTAATTAGATTCTTTTTGAACTCTTTTTTTGCCATACAGATAGAGAGATCGAACTTTCAAAATTCGATTACTTTATGGATAAAGAAAAAGATAAAATTATATTTTGACGAAACCTCACTTTTATTCTATAATAACATACATTAAAGGACGAATCCAAAAATATTTTACCATAAAATCATTGTTTGGGCAACGAAAGCAGCCTTTCGTCTGCCCTAGAGAAAGACCCCACCTATGCCTACATTTTTAATCATTATACTTGTTGTCGTTGCGGCCGTTGTTTTGTGGCTCATTTCAGTGTTTAACTCACTAATAAAGCTAAAAAACCAAACGCAAGAAGGATTTTCCGATATCGATGTCCAGCTCAAACGCCGCCATGACCTTATCCCCAATTTGATCGAAACGGTCAAAGGCTACGCCACGCACGAGCGAGAATTGTTCGAAAAAGTTACCCAGGCGCGTACCGCTGCGATTAACGCCCAGGGGGTCAACGAAAAGATTAAAACAGAAAACATGTTGTCCGAAACGCTGAAATCAATTTTTGCGGTCGCCGAAAATTATCCGGACTTGAAAGCGTCGCAGAACTTCCTAAAGCTGCAAGATGAGCTCTCCGACACGGAAAATAAAATCCAAGCCGCGAGGCGCTTCTACAACGGTCAGGTGCGAGACTTCAACACCAAAATTCAAATATTCCCCAACAACCTGGTTGCCAGCCTGTTGGGTTTTGGCAAGTTTGACTTCTTTGAGGCGGGGAGCGGTGAACGCGAAAACGTTTCAGTTAAATTTTAGGGGATTAGGAATTAGGTGGTAAAAAAGCAAGTTATAGTACTACCCTGTCCCTACAACCTACCCACCTACAAGCTAAAAAATGTACCAACAAATTGAACACAACAAGCGCAAAACCGCGCTGCTCATGGTCACATTCATCGTCGTCATTTTGTTGGTTGGGTACGCCTTTGCTGAATTGACCGATGCGGGAGTCGGCGCGCTTGCCATCGCGGCGGTATTTTCAACCGTGATGGCGCTTGTTAGTTTCTACCAAGGCGACCGGATCGCGCTGGCGACGGCGGGCGCTCAAGGACCGATTCGCTCGATTGATAACCCCTACCTCTACCGGCTGGTTGAAAACCTCTCGATTACGGCAGGACTACCGTTACCGAAAGTCTATGTGATCAGCGACCCGGCCATCAACGCGTTTGCCACCGGCCGTGACCCGGCCCACGCTTCAATCGCCGTAACAACCGGCGCGATTGAAAAGCTGGAAAATGAAGAACTTGAAGGAGTGCTGGCGCATGAACTGTCCCACATTAAAAATTACGATATTCGACTGATGATGGTGGTGTTGGTATTAATTGGATTGGTGGCGCTGCTGTCGGACTGGTTTATCCGAATCCAGTGGTTCGGCGGATCTAACCGGCGCAGCGATTCGGGTGGTGGAAGGCTGCAAGCAATCCTTCTGCTCGTCGGTGTAATTATGCTCATCCTGGCGCCAATCATAGGCAAACTAATCCAACTGGCAATCTCACGCAAGCGAGAGTTTCTCGCCGATGCCTCGGGATCGCTTTTGACGCGTTACCCCGAAGGACTGGCCCGGGCATTAGAAAAAATTGCCGAAGAAAACATGGCCCTGCGAAACGCCAACAACGCCACGGCTCACCTGTTTATTTCCAGTCCGTTCGGACGAACCAAACATACCTTGTCAAAACTATTTGCCACTCACCCGCCGATTGACCAACGAATCAAAACTTTACGCTCAATGACTTAAAAAATGTACAATCCATTTGAAAAATTCAGCACCCACTCACGACGCGCCCTAAAATACGCATTCGGCGCGGCGCTTAGTGGTGGCCAGCGCGCAGTGCGACCGGAACATATTTTGTACGGGATTAGCCAACAGCGCGGCAGCGTTGGGGCGGAAATTTTAAACCGGCTGAAACTCACCGGCAATCATTTCAAAACCCTAACTGGCAGTGAAACCAAACCAAGTAACCGAATTACTCAGGTTGGGTTAACCTCAACCAGCCGACGGCTGTTGGAAAAAGCGATGCTTTTGGCCAGCATCAGCCATCACCGCTACATCGGCACCGAACATTTGCTGGCCGCCGCGCTGGAAATCGAGTATCCGCTCCTCGATATCTTTTTTAACGAGCAGCACATCAACCGAACAGTGCTTAAAAAACAAGTTCAAGCAATTTTAAACAGTACCTCAAAATTCCCCGACCTAACCAATTGGCTAGACAGTGTTTCAAACCCCGGTAGTGGCGATGAACTCAACCTCGAACCACTGTCACCGTTTGGCCAAGCGGGAGTCCGACAACCCAATGCGTTAGAATTTTTCGCAACGGAGCTAACCGACGAGGATTTACAAAAAAATATTGACCCCGTCATTGGCCGACAGGACGAAATTAGTCGACTAATTCAAATTTTGTCGCGCCGACAAAAAAATAATCCGATTCTTTTGGGTGACCCGGGCGTAGGCAAAACCGCCATTGTTGAAGGATTGGCTAAACAAATCATTCAAGGCAACGTACCGGAAGTGCTGCTGGGCAAAAAAATATTTGCCCTGGATTTAAGCTTGGTTGTGGCTGGTACGAGCTTTCGGGGAGAATTTGAGAATCGGCTCAAGCAAATAATTGCCGAGTGTAAACGCAACCCGGACATAATTTTATTTATCGACGAGATTCACAATATCACCGGCGCGGGCTCAGCGACCGGCTCGATGGACGCCGCTAATATTTTAAAACCATCGCTCTCGCGCGGAGAAATTCGCTGCATTGGGGCAACCACCACCGAAGACTACAAACGCCACTTCGAAAGCGATGCGGCGCTCGAACGCCGGTTCCAACCGATCTACGTCAACCAGCCGACGATTGAAAAAACGATTGAAATTTTACGCGGTATTAAAAATAACTACGAACTTTTTCACCAGGTGGCTATCCACGATGAGGCGCTCATTGCGGCCGCTCACCTATCCGAACGGTACCTACCCGACCGTTTTTTGCCGGATAAGGCGATTGATCTGATTGACGAAGCGGCGTCAAAAATAAAAATTGAACAAACAGGCGACGAGTCGCTTAAAAAAATAATGCAGCTTGAGCGTAAGTTGCGAGATATTTCTGATAAAAAACACCAGCGGGTAGAGCACGAGAAATACGCCTCGGCGCTTGATTTCAAACTCCAGGAACAAAAAATTAACGAGCAAGTAGCTGCGCTCAAAACCGAACGGCTCACCACCCAGCAAAGTACCTTGGGGCAAATCACCAAAGCCGAAATTGTTGGCGTGGTGGCCAGAATAACCGGTATCCCCTCATCGGACCTGCTACTCGAAGAACGCAAAGCGCTGCTGAAGCTTGAGCAGTCGCTAGCCCGCTACATTGTCGGCCAAAAGGAAGCGCTATCGACCTTAGCCGAAGCGATCCGGCGTTCACGCGCCGGTATCGGCGATACCCAGCGACCAATCGGCTCGTTTATTTTTCTGGGCCCCTCGGGGGTAGGAAAAACCGAAACCGCGAAAATGTTGGCCCAGTATGTCTTTGGTAGCGCCGAGAGCCTGATTCGAATCGACATGTCAGAGTTTGCCGAGAGCTTCAATATTTCGAAACTAATCGGCGCGCCGGCCGGATACGTCGGCTACAAAGAAGGTGCAAAACTTACCGACGCGGTTAAACGCCGGCCGTACGCGGTGGTGCTATTCGATGAAATTGAAAAAGCCCACCCGCAAGTCTTTAACCTGCTGCTCTCGGCGCTCGAAGATGGATTTATTACTGACGCGACGGGCAAAAAAATAAACTTCCGCAACACAATTATCATCCTAACTTCCAACATTGGCTCGGAAGAATTCAACCAAAATGCGGCGATTGGCTTTAACGCCACCAGCGATGTTGACCGCAGTAAAGCCGACCAACAGTTTGATACGGTGCGGGCTGGGGTGATTAAACGGCTCAACCAGCGGTTTGCGCCTGAGTTTCTTAATCGAATTGATCATATTATCGTCTTTAAGCCATTAACAAAAAATGAGGTAGCCACCATCGTCAAACGTCAGCTGCAGCAGCTCCAAGAACGACTGGCTCGCCAAAATATTACCCTGGTTATCGAACCGGAAGTGGCTCACTACGTCGCCAAGGTAAGTTACGCCCCCGAAACCGGCGCGCGAGCGGTGCGAAAAATCATTCAAAACGAAATTGAAAATAACATCGCCAAACACGTTTTGGCCACTAACCCCAAACAACTCACTGTCAGCGTTTCGCATAACTCACTGGTCGTATCATAACTATGGCAGACGACGAACAGTCTTACCGTCGGAACCTGACCCAGC
>Ga0155130_128_pt1 | contig 18279 bp, 17 predicted proteins | sample RifCSPhighO2_01_FD_106098 | JGI IMG/M metagenome (GOLD analysis project Ga0155130, IMG submission 106098) | Candidatus Buchananbacteria bacterium RIFCSPHIGHO2_01_FULL_47_11b
TACATGAAAGAAATTGACAATATTTTTTATTCATTTACCCATGGCGGCGAGGTACTTTCAATTGCGGCTTCGATTGCGACTATCACTGAATTGCAAAAAAAGAAAGCAATTCAAAAAATTTGGCGGCTGGGCCGTCAGTTGCAGCGGGGGACGGTTGCAGCAATTAAAAATAATGGGTTAACCGACGTGATTACCGTTGCCGGCAAGCCGTGTTGGCAGGTGATTATTTTTAAAAGTAGTCATGGATTTAGTGGCTTAGAAATTAAATCATACGTTCAGCAAGAGTTTCTACAGCGCGGTATTCTATGGTATGGCCAACATAATATGAGCTATAGTCATACGGTTGCCGACATTAATCGATTAAGTAAGGCTTACAGCGAAGTTCTCGGAGAGTTAAAAATTTTATTAGAAACCAAACAGCTTCGGAAGGCATTGCGAGGAAAACCAATTACCGATATTTTTTCAGTCCGATGAATACCCAATCAAAAAAAATAATTTCAGTGTTTCCCGCCGGTATAAAAAAAAATACCAAACAACACTGGGTGAGCACTGATTTAACAGAGGCAGATACCACGTTAGGCGCACCCGGCGGAAGGCTGCGTAGTTTAGCAGCCGCTGTACTATTTGCGGCTGAGCCTGAATCCCTGGTGGTCGCTCATGGCGATCGAGGTTGGGAAATTGATCAGGACTTTGCGAGCCGGCCAAGTTTGGCGGAGATTCTAAAAGCAGAGTTGGTAACCGCTGGGGTGCCAGCAGAAAAGATACTTAAGGAAGAAAAATCAAATCGGACGTATGAGCACCTGCTTGAGCTCGTTTCTCTGTCTAAAGAAATGAATATTGAATCAATTACGATTGTTACCAATTTGTACCATAGCGCGCGTGTAGCAGCGATGATAGAGCATATTCCCGACCTACAAAGTCTGCAGCATTTGCCCATTACGGTGGTTAGCGCCGAAGATATCTTAGTTGAAGATAGCCCCGATGATTGGCAAGAGCAGATTGAGCAGTTTTACACCTCTGAAGCGGTTGAAAAAATAATTGAATCTGAGCGCACCGGAGTTGAGAATTTACGTAACGGCACGTATCAATTCAAATAGTATGCAACAAAAAACACTAACAATTATTTTTGGGACTACCCGCGGCCTTGGCGCAGCGCTGTACGAGCACGCGACTCAGCAGGTAGGTGATTGCGTGTTAGTCAACCGAAAATCAGTTGAATCCAGGCGTTCCGGTGATGCGGCGGTAGTAGTTGATTTAGGTCAGACAGTAACTGATCATGATATTAGTAAAATTTTTTCAGCTAAGGACTTGTCGCAGTATGGGGCAATCCAGTTAATCGCGAATGCGTCAATTACCGGTCCGATAACCACAATTGGTAATACCACTTCTCAAGAAATTGCAGCGACACTGCTGACCAATGCGGTTAACTATATGAGTATTATTAATGCGTTTATCGCCAAAACAAGCAGCTTGGATGTTCACATAAGAATTTTGGTGGTGTCATCAGGGTCGGCCGAATCACCAACGCACGGACTCGCACCATACTGCGCCAGCAAAGCGGCAATTGAAATGTTTATTCGTAGCGTTGCCCTTGAACCGCACGACAATCTTGAAATCGTCGCGTTCCGCCCCGGAGTGATGGATACCGATATGCAGCAAGCGTTACGTAATGCCGACCAAAAGGATTTCGCCAATACTGATCGATACAAACAGTTGTACCAAGACGGACAGTTACGCACGTCGGAAAGTGTGGCGACCACAATTTTCAAACTACTGGATAGCAGCAAGCAATGGACAGAGTCGGTAGTCGATATTAATACTATGCATATATGAGAACAGTGTTAGTTACAGCAGCTGGCGGCGACATTGGTCAGGGAGTGCTGACATCGCTGTCGTTGCTTGATGAAAAATTTAGAATTATTACCAGTGACATTTCGCCGCGTGCGGCCGGGCCGTATTTAGGCGATCGTGGATATTTGGTATCACCGGCAAAAAAAGACGAGCAGCAGTTCATTAGCCGAATGGTTGAGATTTGCAATGCCGAAAAAGTTGATATCGTATTTATCTGTCATGAAGATGAACAGTTTGCATTTGCAAAAAATCGTGAAAAGTTTGAAACGCAGTCTTCAACTTATCTTATGGTTCAATCACTCAGCACACTGGAGGTAACGCGCGATAAAGCAGCATTTTATAAAAAATTACAAGCAGCTAACATCCGCACCCCCAAAACAGTTGATCCTGCCGAGGTCAAATCATTGATTCAGTCAATTGGATTTCCGTTAGTGGTCAAACCCTGTGGCAGCTCCGGTTCGAGAAATTTTTCGGTCGTGCATGATGATAAGGCATTATCGGATGTGATTGCTGCAACACCTGATGCAATTGTTCAAGAATACATTACTAATGATCGCGAGGAAGAATACACCGTTGGGATTTTTATGGACAACCAGTCAAAATCACTCGGGGCGATTCCGATTTTGCGCACGATGCGGTTTGGTATGACTGTTTGGGGAATGGTTGACCAGTATCCAGATGTCGTTGCGGTGGCGGTTAAGGCGGCTGAAGCAGTTAAAGCAGTCGGGCCAACTAACGTGCAGTTGCGGCGTGATAAAGCTGGTGAGGTGGCGGTAATTGAAATTAACGCTCGGATTTCCAGCTCAAGCGTGTTTCGTTCACGACTCGGGTTTAATGAAGTCCGTTCATCGATTGAGTACTTTTTAGACAACAAGCAGCCTGAGTTGAAATTTGAAAAAGCAGTGGTGATTCGTACCTGGGGAGATTTAATTATTCCAATCGACCGATACCTGCAGTTAGAGAAAGATGGTGTTATTGATAATAAAAAAGAAATATGAAACCAATAGTAATTTTTGACAGCTTCCAGACACTGGTTAAAAAAGATGGCATCGAAGAGGCGGTGCAGACTTTTTTGAAAAAGAAATTAAAAATCGGTATTTCAAAAAAACAAATTACGGATGCTTTCTACGTCCAGTATTGCCGGACCAAATTTAACCATCCGCGCTTCCGTTCGGCCGCCGATCGCCAACAGTACTATATCACATACAACCAGCAGCTATGCGCGTTGCTTGGTGTGAGCATTTCTGCTGCCGCTGCAGTTGAGTTGAATAAAAAATTAAGCGCGCTGCCGTACCAGGTATATTCTGACGTTAAACCAACATTGCAAGCACTCCAAAAGCGCGGAGTCGCTTTAGGACTTTTAGCCAACTGGACCACTCGACTCGATTTAGTACTTGGGCGGGCGGGCTTAAAAAAATATTTTGCTTTTATTCATTCATCTGAAGCGCTTGGCGTTCAAAAACCAGATCCGCGGTTTTTCAAGCGGGGGATTAGTGGTCCGATCAATCGCACTATGTACTACATCGGTGATGATTATGAACTTGATATTCAGTCGGCACAACGGGCGGGGCTGACGCCGATTCTAATTGACCGCCAGAATCGGTACCAAAATGCCGATTGCACCAGAGTGACAACACTAAAAGATATTTTACGCATTATTAAGTAATTGGTATGGAATTTACGATTGGAAAAAGAAAAATTGGTCCAGGGCAACCGGTGTTTGTGATTGCCGAAATTTCTGGCAACCACAATCAGTCGATTGATCGAGCGAAAAAAATTATTGATGCGGCAGTGACGGCTGGGGTTGATGCGGTCAAGCTTCAAACCTACACTCCCGACACGATGACTATTGATTCTGATAAAGAGTATTTTAAAGTGAAAGACAGCAAACTTTGGGCCGGCAAGACGTTGTATGAGTTGTATAGCCAAGCGTATACGCCGTGGGAATGGCAACCGGAATTAAAACAGTACGCGGAAAAACAAGGGCTGATTTTTTTCTCAACGCCATTTGACACCACGGCAGTTGATTTTCTGGAAAAGATGAAGGTCGAGGTATACAAGGTCGCATCGTTTGAAGTCGTTGACATTCCGCTGCTCAAAAAAATTGGCCAGACGAAAAAGCCGGTCATTATTTCACGCGGGATGGCGTCACTAGAAGAGACTGAGCTTGCGCTCAAGACACTGCGCGATAGTGGGGCCAGAGACATTGCAATTTTGCATTGTGTTAGCGCCTATCCGGCTGAACCGAAAAATATGAATCTGGCTACTATTCCAGACATTATTGAACGCTTTGGGGTTGTTGCAGGCTTGTCGGATCATACCTTAGGTACGTCGGTGGCGGTTGCCTCAATTGGGCTTGGTGCACGAATAATCGAAAAACACGTGACGCTTTCGCGTACCGACGGTGGGCCCGACGCGGCGTTTTCGCTTGAACCAGATGAGCTTACGCATTTAGTAGAACAAATTCGAATCGCAGAAGCGGCAATCGGCCGACCGCACTGGGGGAGTGATTTATCTGAAGCAAGCAATCATTCGTTGCGCCGATCAATTTTTGCTGTTGCTGATATTAAAAAAGGTGAAGAACTGACTCGTGTTAATATTCGGGTTATTCGTCCGGGTCACGGAGTAGCACCGCGTTATTATGACACAATTATTGGTAAAAAGGCTGCAATTAATATTGAGCGCGGAGAGCCGCTCTCACTTGACATGATAGTTTAAATAATGTGAAATGAATAGATTTTTAACCAAACTACTATGATGAATTGGAAACGAAACATTCAATTTAACCAGCAAAAGACACAGAACGAAAAATGGATTTATGAAAATGGTAGTGATAGCCGAGAATTTGATGTTGAAGTGACGTTAGGTAAGCCAATCGATATTTTGTCACTCAAGCTTGAAAATACTGCTGATCTACAAGCCAAAGCACAGCGGGTTAAAGAATCGCGAACCAAGGTTTATTCAAATAGTGATAATTTAGAGAGGGTTACCCGATGTCTTGTGTGTGCCGTATCCTCTGACCAAGCGGAAGAGGTGCTTACTATTTACGGCGCCAAATATAGCCAGTGTAAAAATTGCGGCCATTACTATGTGCTTAATCGGCCGACCGACGATGTGCTCAATGAGTTTTACAAAACCAGCACTGAGTACCAGAGCACCTATGCTGATCCAAAAACACTTGAGAAGCGCATTGAGTGGATTTCTAAACCGAAGGCCGAGTATGTTTTAGCCCAGTACAAAAAAAAGTACGGCCGGCTTCCCAGGAAAGTAATTGATGTGGGTGCGGGCAGCGGACATTTTGTCCATACCCTGCGGCAGATGGGGGTTGACTGCGATGGTGTAGAAATCAGCAAGCCCGGTCAGGAGTTCGCCAAGGAACATTTCAATGTTGAGTTGCTTGATGTCGATTTTTTTAAAGAAGCTAGTACGTTTGACTGTGATATGGTTACATTTTGGGGCTTAATCGAACACGTCAGCCGGCCAATTGAGATGATGAAAGCTGCCGGCCAAGCGTTAAGCAGCGAGGGGATGGTAATTGCCGAGGTACCGCGCTGGGAGAGCTTCAGTACAGCGGTTCATGAGTCTTTTCCCGACACGGTCGTTCGTCATCTCGATCCAATGGATCACATTCAATGTTTTTCTGACTCATCACTTGCCAGTACATTTGTTTTAAGTGGGTTTGATATCGTGGCTGCTTGGTATTTTGGCATGGATGCGTATGAGCTACTCTCACAGATAACGCTGAACACCGATCAAAATAAAGTGATGGAGCAGTGGGGAGAAAAAATTCCGATTTTACAAAAACACTTAGATCGGGCCCGACTATCAGATTTTTTGTTGATGGTCGGCACGCCAGGAAAGTAATCATTGTACATGGGCGATGTAAAGAAAAAAAGAGCATTTGTGTTGGGCGCCGGTCCGGTTGGGCTGGTAACCGCTTGGAAGCTGCTTGAAAACGGCTGGGATGTTGATATTTTTGAGCGTCAAGAAATTGTTGGCGGGATGTGCCGAACCTGGAGATGGCGTGATTTTTACGTCGATGCCGGCCCACACATTTTTCATACCGATGATATACAGCTGGCAAAATTTTGGGAAGAAGAATTTGGCGATCTTTTTGTGAAAGGTGAGTTTTGGTGTAAAAACGTTCGGGGGAAAAATTTTGATGAGTACTGGGACTATCCACTGTCGTGGGAAAGTATTTCTCGGTTTCCGCAAGAGATCAAAAAAAAGATTCTGGCTGAGCTTGAAAGCCGTGATGAAGACGATAAGGCCAACGCCAAAAATTATAGTCAGTACATGGAAGCACAGGTTGGGCCAACTTTGCGGGAGATGTTTTTTAAAACCTACCCGGAAAAAATTTGGGGGATCAGTACCGATGAAATGTCTCCTGAGTGGGCACCGAAACGAATTGAGTTTCGTCAGAAGGTCACGCCGTTCTACCACAACCAGTGGAATGCGGTGGGTAAGTATGGCACCGGCTGTGTCTATGAACGGATCAAAGAGAAAATTATCGCGCTAGGTGGTGTGCTTCACTTCGGTGCAGAGGTTTCACACATCGCAACTCAAGGAACTACGCTGACTCGGATTGATTTTTCAAATCAAGAGCCGGTTGATGTCGGACCCGATGATGTGGTGATTTCTAGTTTGCCGATCACACTTACCGCTCGATTTCTCGGCTACATCAGTAGCCTGAAATTCCGAGGTATTTGCTCGGTGTACCTGGCTTACAACAAATCCAGTATTTTACCACCCGGCATTCACTGGCTGTACTATGGAGCTTCCAATATTGATTTTAATAGAATTACCGAACCAAAAAAACTTTCACCATTTGTCGCACCGGCTAATGAAACGTATCTGACCATAGAAACAACATTCAGCTCGGGTGATGCATTTGACCGATTGGATCAGAAAACATTGATTGATCGAATCGCCGAGCAAGTCGAAAAGGTGGGGTTGGCTAAGAAAAAGGAGGTGATTGATGCCAGCATTAATAAGGAACGATTCGTCTACCCTCTGCAGCACACTGGTTACCAAGAAGATCTTAGTAAAACTCGGGCGGTAATTTCCAAATTCCCGCAACTCTACTCAATTGGTACCGGTGGTGATTTTAACTACGCTGATAGTCAAATTTTATTCCATAAAGCATTCGACACCGTCGCAGTCATCTGCGGTAAAGATTCGTCGTATACCCAAGTAATTCGTCAAAAAACCCCTATGAAGCTACATTCAACCGTCACCCTTGGAAAAACAAAAGTCGGCGATGGCCAGCCACCATATATTATTGCCGAAATCGGATTAAATCATAACGGTAGCCTTGCAATAGCCAAAAAATTAATTGACGCGGCTGGTGCGGCTGGTGCCAACGCGGTAAAATTTCAGTCATTCAAGGCGCAAAACAGAATTTCTAAAAAGGTTAAAGCAGTCAAATATGCCGAAACGGTTATTGGGCTGGAAGAAACTTTATTTGATATGTTCGATCGGTTGGCCTTAAGCGAAGAGATGCAGCGCGAGCTATTTGCGTATGCTCGTCAACAGGGGATTGAAGTATTCTCGGCGCCGTTTGATGAGTCAAGTGTTGATTTACTCGAATCGCTGGCGGTTAATTTTTACAAAATTGCCTCGATGGATTTAGTTAATTTACCGCTGATTGAGCGCGTCGCTAAAACCGGCAAACCGATTATTCTTTCGACTGGCATGTCAACACTGGGTCAAATTGAAGAGGCGGTAGATGTGATTAGCCGAAACGGCAATCCAAATGTTGTGCTTTTACACTGTAATTCATCGTATCCGGCCGCACCGCAAGAAATGAATTTAAGCGCGATTACCACGCTGAAAGACTATTTCAAGGTGCCGGTTGGTCTATCCGATCATACGTTTGGTCTAAACGCTTCGCATACGGCCTTGGCAATTGGTGCTAATGTTATTGAGCGACATTTTACGCTCGACCGGACACTCGAAGGCCCCGATCATATTTTATCATCAGAACCAGCCGAATTGGTTGAGTTGGTCAAACTTGCCAAAGCAATTCCTGAAATGCTGGGTGACGGCATTAAGCGCATTCAGCCCAGCGAGTACACGACACTGAATATGCAGCGCAAGAGTTTGTATGCGGCGGTTGATATCGAACCGGGGGAAACCATTACCCGTGACAAGATCGCGATCAAGGGACCCGGTGGTGGGCTGCTACCGAAATACCTTGATATGGTTGTTGGTCGTGAGGCGAAAAAACGAATTGAAAGTGATTACCCAATTACTTGGCAAGATATATAAATTATATGAGCTACAACAACGAAGAACTACAATACTTATCAACCTGGCTGCAAGACGCAGTGGCGCTCGCCAGAAAAATTAAAGAGTACTCGGAGCGCAGTAACGGGATTGCGATTTTTACCATCGCCTCAACAGTCAAAGCCAATGAAAACCGGCGGCCGTACTTAACGCCATTGCGCGAGCTCAGCCATGGCTTTATCGGCGGGTCATTAGTATTCTCACAAACTCAAGCGATTCTTTTGAGTAAACACATCGACGGCTTAGTTGATTGGATTTTGGTTGATTCAGAAAAGAAAATTCCGATTAGTTTTGGTTCCGATGAAGAGGTATTTACTCATTTTAATTTATCCATTCCTGAACACAGCAAAGCGTCTCGCATGCCGCTTGAGATGGGGAATCTTAGTGCCGCCTGCGCGATGCACGTGACGAAAAGCGATTTGCATGAGTATAAGCCCAACGACATGACTGTCGATGCGGTCTGGCATGCGTTGGCGATGCAGCTGGGTATTTTAAGTGGGAAGAAAGTCGCAATTATCGGCGCGGGTAATATTGGATTTAAATTAGCACTGAAACTGGTTGAGAGCGGCTGTACTGTTGACATTGTTCGTCGCGACCAAGCTCGCGGAACGCTGATGGCTGATTTGATCAATACCATTAAACCAAAATCAACGATTGCGAAAGCTCACTACAACCTGGATGCGCTGCAAGCATCGGTATTCGCCGATGCCATCATCGGCTGTTCGAATGCCATGCCGGTGATTACCTGGGAGATGATGCAGGCGATGAAGCCTGACGGGCTGGTGATTGATGTCGGTAAAGGCACGATTTTCAACGATGCACTAATTAAGGGCGTTCAGGGTAATATAAAAATTATTCGTGCGGATGTTACCTCCGGCATCGATGGAGTGGTTGCCACTATTCGTCGAACCAAAAGTTTATTGAGAAATGAAATGGGCCGAAGGATGGTTGGTGGTGATATGTATATTGTTTCCGGCGGAGCGATGGGACTTGATGGCGATGTAATAGTGGATAATTACAGCGCGCCGACCTACGTTATCGGTGTTGCTAATGGTATGGGAGACATTAAACAAACGTTGAATGATTCTGACCGTGGGCATATCGAAGAAGTAAAAAAAATACTTAATCAAGCAAAAACGTAGCTATGAATGTCTACACTGTTATTCCTGCCCGGGCCGGAAGCAAAAGCATCCCGAAGAAAAACATTCGATTGCTTAATGGTAAGCCATTAATTCAGTACTCGATTGATTATTCGCTTCGTTGTCCGTTGATCGCTAGAACAATTGTTTCAACCGATTCAGAAGAAATCGCGACTATCGCTCGCGCAGGTGGCGCGCTTGTGCCGTTTATTCGGCCGAATCAATATGCCCAAGACGATACGCCCGACTATCCGGTGATGCGTCACGCACTTGAGGCGCTGGAAAAAGAATATAAGGAAACGATTGATGTTATTGTACTACTTCGGCCGACTTCGCCATTTCGGCCGGCTGGTTTAATTGAGCAAAGCTTGAAGCTATTTGAACAATTTCCGGAAGCGACTTCGATTCGGGCAATGGCGCGCGCAAAGCAGCACCCGTATCGTCAGTGGAAAAGAAACGGCGATTACGTTGTTGGCTACGAGCAGGCCGTTAAAGAGCCATATAATATTCCACGGCAGCAGCTCCCAGAAGTTTTTTTTCAAACCGGTGATATCGAGTTGGTGCGTCGAGAAACATTACTAGGCGGATCAGTCTCTGGAGATAAAGTATTACCACTAGAAATTAATCAGCGTGACGTCGTCGATATCGATAGTTTATCTGATTGGGAAGCGGCTGAACGAAAGGCAAAGGCGTAATGGTGATGCGAACAGTTAACGATTTATATTTAGGTACAGTTAAACTAGGAGTGGCTGAGTATGGTTTTTCATCACGTCAAGAAAATATTTTAGAGCCGGTTGATTTTTTAAACGCTGCAGGTGAGTTGGGTATGAAATATTTTGATACGGCACCGCGGTATGGCAACAGCGAAGAAATTTTGGGTCAGTTTATTCAACAAACAAAAATAACGCCACAGATCGCTACCAAAGTTGAAGGACTGCAACCAAACGATCAAAATAGTCCAAAAAAAATTGAAGAAAGTGTGCGCAATTCTTTGCAGCGGCTAAAAATAAAACACCTAGAGATTTGCTACTTACATCAGAGCGATTTAAATATTATCAGTGATCCGAGTATTCAGGCAGGGCTACGGCAGGTTAAAAAATTAGGCCTATGCCGTCAAATCGGTGTTTCGGTGTATGACGAACCTGAATGTCGCTACGCGGTTGAAAGCGGAATGTTTGATGTTGTCCAGCTGCCGGTCAATGTTTTTGACAGCAGTTTGTATCACCAGTTCGTTCAGCCAGAAAAAAAAGGCATTCGATTTATCGCCCGGTCATTATTGCTACAGGGCCTTGTAGGTAATCGAGATCAGATTACCACGAAAATAGCTGAGTCTGAGCCTATTTTAAACTACATCGAGCAGCTCGATACGTTAGCGAACCAACACAATTATTCAACGGTAGATATGGCTTTGATGTTTGTGTTCAATTTAGAGCGTATTAATCAGTTTATTATCGGCACGACTAATATTGAAAATCTTAAGCACGACATTAGTTGTTTGGGTAAGGCTTTCCCTAAGTCATTATTTGAACAACTGAGTAATCTTTCGAAAAGTAAAAAATCGTGGGCTGACCCTCGAGTCTGGACTAAATAAAGCCATGGAAAATAAAGATACACAATTAAACGGGAAACGCATACTGATTTTTCAGCAGCGGAATTGGGCCAAGAGCATTGGTCACTTTTTAGCCGAGCAGCTGCACGCCCAGGGCTGTCAACTGGCTGCTTGGACGATGAAGCCGACTACTCATCAGTTTATTATTGAGCAAAAAACTGTGCCGTACCAGTTAGTGATCAATGACGATGAGGTGCTCAACGATCCGGAAAAGTTTATTACCAGCAGCACGCCTTCACTGACTGAAATTTGTCGCGAATTGGGAGTTGACAGTGTCTGGCCGTTTGTTTCAACGATTCGTAACTACGTCAAATCGTACGGCCAAAAGTACTACTACAGTTTTAATAAAAATGTCAGTGACGAGCAGATGGTCGCTTACGTTCGAGCGGTGTATGGTTACTTGAAGCGATTTTTTGACGAATTTAAACCCGATGTTATTTTAGCACCCAACTTTGTGGTGCTGCCGCATATCTTTTGTAATTTAATGGCTCAAAAACGCGGTATTCCGATGATCGCCGTGACGGATTCAAAAATTCAGGGCCAGTTTATTTTTACCTATGGGTACCAGGATGACCGTGGACCGTTTTTTGATCGCTTTAAGCAACTTCAGGGCGGTGCTCGTAGCGAAAATCAGCAGCGAGCGGCAAAATACATTGAAGAGTTTTGTTGGCAGTTCAAACAGCCAGATCACGCGATCAAGGAGCATTCAGAGTCGTTCTATAAAAAAATTCGTCATGAGCTCGCTCCGTATTATCACAGCTTTCGTTGGATTTTGAGTCGGCCAAAAAATTATTTACCAAGTCTGGGCCCGACGATTGATTACCGGCCGCCGCGGGTATTGCTTCGTGATCACTATCGGCAAAAGCAGTACCGCCGATTTGCGCAGCGTTTCAGGTATGCTGATTTTAAATCAGTTTCGCGCTATGTTTATTTCCCGCTGCAGTTTCAGCCCGAAGCATCAATCGATGTGGTCGCCCCGTTTTTCAACAATCAAATCGAAACCGCCCGTCAAGTTGCCATGTCGTTACCCGATGACTATACGCTGGTAGTTAAAGAACACCCAGCGATGGTGGGTTTGCGTACCCCCGGATTTTTAAAAAAAATCGTTGGGTTGCCTAATGTAAAATTAATTGATTACCGAATCAGCAGTCACGACGCGTTACGTCACGCCGCTGCGGTTGTTAGTCCGGGCGCAACCACTGTCGCCGAAGCTGCAATATTAAAAATTCCGGCAATCCAACTGGGCGATTTGGGAATCACCGCCCAACTGCCAAATGTCATTGTTCATCGGGAGATGCCGACTTTAAGCGCCGCGATTAAAAAAGCATTAGCGATTGAGTTTGATCAGCACTATGAACAGCAGCTAGAAAATTTTGTCGCTGCCGTCTACGATACCGGATTTGATTTTCGCTATACGACCGTCTGGGCCAAAGGGAAAGGGGACGACTATGGTGAACTGTGGCGACTCTATCGGCAAGAGATTATTCATGCATTACAAAAATGAAAATTAGTTGCGTTATCCCAACCTGCAACCGTAACGATTTATTAGCCGAAGCAATTCGATCGGTTTTGCAACAAACCAGAAAACCCAATGAAATTATTGTGGTCAATAATGGTAGTGAGGATGTAGTGTTACCAGCCGATATGAGCGGTCAGGTAACGGTTCTTACTATGATGCCGTTTGTTGGTGTAGCGCAGGCGCGAAATTTTGGGGCCATGAACGCCAGCGGGGAATTTGTGGCGTTTCTCGATGATGATGATTTGTGGTCCAAAAACTATTTAGAAAATGTCGAAGCAGCTATTAACCGTGGGGCACAAATTATCATCAGCCGCCTCGATAAGTATGTTGCTGGCCAGATTTCAGCGTTTAAACAAGCTCATGGCAAAATCACGCTTGATCGGTTACTAGTCTACAATCCGGGTATTACCGGCAGTAATACCGTGATTGCTCGCGAGCTTTTTTTTAGCCTCGGTGGCTACGATCCGAAATTACCGCCATCTGAGGACAAGAGTTTGATTCTTGAAGCGGTCCGTCAAAATATTGCCATTACGACGCTGCCCGATAACGTCAGTTTTGTTCGGTTTCACAACGCCGGACGCTTGACCAACGATGCGAAAATGGCTGAAGGCATTTATCAATTTGTCCGTAAGTACGGTTCAATCATGAATTGGTACCAGCGATTGCTGAATTGGTTGAAAGTATATCAGCACCGGTATCGTTCGGGGAAGCGTTTGTCATTTATTCCGTTTGTTTTTTGCTATATTATTTTTCGACTGGCTAAACCATGGCAACGCTCATAACTAAATTGAAGAATCGAGTTCGTTTTGATGGGGCACTGGCCGCGCTCGACTTATGTTTGAATGCTGGGTTTACCCGGCTGGCACCTTCGATTTTGGCAGCAGCCGCGAACCGGATTAATCGAACAGGGGAGTTTACGGTTCTGTGCTTAGGCCGTAGCGTTTTTATGGATGATGTCCGAGCGCTGGCCATCTACGGCCGACGCTTGCGTTATATCAGCATCCATCGAATTTATTGGAAAAAGATTTTTTCTCATTTTCTGTCTGCCGCCGACGCTCAGGATTTAACCGAATTCAATTACCACTCGCGACGATTCCCCGATGGCGGCAATGAGAAATACTACCACTATTTACTGCAGCTACTGCCGCGGCTGCAGCGTCGACTCGGCTTTCACGCCGTATTGACCGGCAATATTGGTTACTTTGAGCAGCAAGAAATCATTCGAGCGTGCCGGGAGCTCAAGATTCCGTTTATTGTTTTGCACAAAGAAGCAATGGATGTCTACGGTGGATACCTTAACTTGTACAAAAATTATAGGTTTGACGGCGACCGAATACTTTTTTACAACGAAAAAATAAAAGATGCTCTGCTGGCGCTCAATATTCCTGGAGTGACAGCTGATAAAGTCCGGGTTGTTGGTATCCCGCGACTCGACGCATACTTTCAGGATTTAGCTAAGCCGCCGCGGGATAAAACGGTTTTGTTTTTTTCATTTTTTCCCAAAGATAAGTTTCTGAATATGATTACTGATCAAAGACAGCTTCAGCAGGCGATTGAAGCCTACGGACAATTTCACCGGCTCGTCGTTGAATTCGCCAAGAGTCACCCAGAGTACCAAGTCACTATCAAAACAAAATCTTCTGCTCACTACGTCAACTACGTTACCGATATTGTCGCTCAGGTTGGTACTCAGATTCCGAATTTAGTCGTTACCAACCAAGGCAATCCGGCCGAGCTGATTAAACAGTCGAATAGTATCATCGGATTTAATTCAACGGCGTTGATTGAAGCGGTAATTCTTGGCCGAAAAATAATCTCGCCGAATTTCAACCAGTTTTTGTCAGACGCATCGTGGGATTTTTTTGCTGATTATCCGGAGTTAGTCACCGTGGTTAAAACTGGTCAGGAGCTCGAAACTGCTATTGGTAATGCCGTCAGTACAGCCGTACCTGAGGAGTATCGGCAGCGGTTTTTACAGGAATTAATTTACACGCCGGATGGTCGTGCTAGCGGTCGAACTGAAGCGGCGATTATTGAAACCATTACTGAGAAACCGGCTTGATTGATGGGTAATTTTATACTATAGTATTATGTGCGTTTAATGCAGGTATATGGACACAAATCTCAAGAAAAAATTCAGTCTTTCAGATAAAACAGTGCTGATTACCGGCGCGAGCGGTTTTTTTGGTGGCTATATGGCAACGACTTTTTTAGAGGCAGGCGCGACCTGTGTGTTAGTCGGCCGCTCCGATAAACTAAAAACGCAAGCGGACCAGTACCGTAAAAGTTTTGGTGAGAAAAAAGTAAAAGATTTTCAGGTTGATTTTTATAACCGCGAGGCGTTTAAAAAAACACTGGAAGAAATTGCCAGCGTCGTTGCGGTTGATGTGGTGATCAATAACGCTTATGACTTAAGCCCTAAGACCGGGTTTAATACCGACACGGGGACGTTAGAGGAATCAACGTTTGACCAGTGGCAAGCAGCGTTTGAATCCGGGGTTTACTGGGCAGCGCTGACTACCCAGATTATCGGCAAACAATTTAAAAAACGCGGTGGTGGTAGCATTATCAACATTAGCTCAATGTACGGTATCGTCGCGCCCGATCCAGCGCTTTATGAAGGTCGACCATTTTTGAACCCGCCGACCTACGGGGTGATGAAAGCCGGAATTCTGGCGTTGACCCGCTACACGGCGTCATTCTGGGCCAAGCATAACATTCGGTGCAATGCGATTTCTCCGGGCCCATTTTCCAATACCGAAACCGAAAGTGCCAACAGCGTAGAGAAAAATGATCCATTTTTAGAAAAATTAAAAGACAAAACGTTATTGCGCCGAGTTGGCCACCCAAATGATCTACGTGGGGCGTTGCTATTTCTAGCCTCTGATGCCTCGAGTTACATGACTGGCGCAAACATCGTTATCGACGGCGGCTGGACAGTTATCTAGAACATTTATGCAGACAACCAAAAATAAAATTGGAATTATGCAAGGTCGGCTGAGCCCGGCAGTCGACGGAAAGATTCAGTTTTTTCCGTGGGCAACCTGGCAACAGGAATTTACGCTGGCCAAGCAAAATGGTTTTGCCAGCATTGAATTTATTTTTGATTTTGATCAGTACGAAAAAAATCCGCTCTGGACCAATGAAGGAATCGAGGAATTGAAAAAATTGATTGCCGACACTGGCGTTAGTCTTGATCATGTTTGCGCTGATTACTTTATGGTCAGGCCGTTTATGCGCGTCAGCGAAGCCGACCGGCAATCAAGTGTGGAAATTTTGAAAAAATTAATTATCCAGGCGGCTCAAGTCGGCGCGACCGGTATCGAAGTGCCATTGGTTGATAACTCACGAATCCACAATAACGAGGAAGCTTCGGTGGTGGTTAGTTCAATTCAGGCCGTATTACCGCTGGCCGAACAGTATAAAATTGAAATTGGACTTGAGACGTCGCTGCCGCCCAAGAATTTTAAAGCATTGCTTGAACAGATTAACCATCCGCTCATTAAGGCTAATTATGATACTGGCAATAGCTCGTCGCTCGGCTACGACACCACTGAGGAAATAGCTACGTTTGGCCAGTGGATTAGCAATATTCACATTAAAGATCGAGTTTTGGGCGGGACAACCGTCGCGCTGGGAACCGGTAATGCCAATTTTGAAAAAACATTTCAGGCACTAGCGAAAATAAACTACGCCGGCCCATTTATCTTGCAAGCCGCTCGGGCTGCTGATGGCGATGAGATTAGAAACGCGAAACACAATTTAAAATTCGTTCAGAATTTAATAAATGCCTATCTACAGTAGTATGGATTTACGCTTAGAAAATAAAGTGGTGTTGGTGACTGGTTCAACCCGGGGGATCGGCCGTGGTATCGCATATGCCTTTTTGCAAGAAGGCGCACGGGTTTGTGTCACGGGGCGTGATCAAGCGGGAGTAGCCCAAACCGTTAAATCATTTACTGATGAGTTTAGTACCAATCAGGTTGAGGGGTTTGTCGGTGATTTGACTGACTCGACCACGATTAAAAAATGTATCGACGCTACTGTCTCGCGCTGGGGCCAGATTGATATCGCTATTGCCAACGTCGGTTGGGGAAAGGCAAAGCCAGCGTTGCAGGCTGACCAATCAGAGTGGGAACGGGTATTTAAAACCAACTTTTTTGGCGCCATGGAGTTAGTCCGGCTTGTTGTCCCAGTGATAGAGAAAAGCGGTGGTAGTATTGTATTTATTTCATCAATTGCGGGGCTTGAAGAAATTGGCGCGCCGCTGCCGTATGCCGCTGCTAAAGCGGCGCTAACAGCTAGCGTCAAAGGGTTGGCCGATGACTTAGCGCCATTAAAGATTAGAATCAACGCTGTGGCTCCGGGTAATATTTTGTTTTCAGGGGGTCGCTGGGAAGAAATGATTAAAGCGGATTTAGCACTCGAGCAGCAAGTATTGAGCCAGGTGCCACTCCGACGATTCGGCACACCTAAAGAGATTGCGGCAACCGTAGTATTTTTAGCCTCTGAAAAGAGCAGCTTTACCACTGGCGCTTGCTTGGTGGTTGACGGTGGCCAAACCAGAAAAATATAGCTATGCAAAAAAAAGATATTATTGATCAACTGTTTGATTTGAGCGGCCGAGTCGCAGTGATTACCGGCGGCGCGGGGTTACTTGGGTTTCAGCACGCCAAGGCGATTGCGGCGTGCGGCGGCACCACGGTGCTACTGGACGTTAATATTGACCAAGCCACGACCAGAGCCAAAGAGATAGCTGACACTTTTCAAACGCCGTCGCTGGGATTGAAAGTTGATATCACGAATAAACCAGAAATTCAAAAATCCCTCTCGCAGATTTTAGAAACATTTGGTCGGGTTGATATTTTGATTAATAACGCCGCCAACGATCCGAAGGTAAAAAACGAACCTAATGAAAAACCCTGGTCGCGGTTTGAGGATTTTTCACGCGAAACATGGGACCAAGACATCGCCGTGGGTTTAACCGGCGCAATGTTGTGCAGCCAGGTATTTGGGGCGCAAATGGCCAAAAATAAAAGCGGAGTGATTTTGAACGTTGCGTCGGACTTAGGGGTGGTTGCGCCTGATCAGCGAATTTACCGCCAGCCAAACACACCCGACGATATGCAGCCGGTTAAGCCGGTAACTTACTCGGTGGTGAAGCACGGCTTGATTGGGCTGACAAAATATTTAGCCGCCTACTGGAATGAGCAGGGAGTTCGGGTTAATGCCATTTCACCAGGCGGCGTATACAACAACCAGCCTCAGGAATTTGTTGATAGGCTAACGCCGCTGATCCCTTTGGAGCGGATGGCAAATCTTGATGAGTACCAGGCAGCGGTTGTCTATTTAGTTTCCGACGCCTCGAGCTATATGACTGGTGCAAATTTAAATATTGATGGCGGAAGAACATGTCGTTAAACATTCCAAAAAATATTATTGTAATCATTCCGGCTCGCGGCGGATCGAAAAGAATTAAAAATAAAAATCTAGCTGTCGTGGGTGGGCGGCCGTTGCTGGCCCACAGCATAATTGCTGCCAAGCAATCAAAACATGTAACGCGAGTCATTGTCTCAACCGAAGATGAGGCGATTGCCAAAACCGCTAAAGAGTTTGGCGCTGAAGTTATTACTCGGCCGGCGCAGCTGGCTAGCGACGATGCCAGCAGCGAATCAGCATTGATTGATGTTTTGGATCAGCTTGAAGCAGCTGAGCGGTATATACCCGAGCTGGTGGTCTTTCTCCAGTGCACTTCGCCTGTGCGTCGAATCGGCGATATCGATCGGGCAATCGAGCAGCTGGTTTCCAGTGGTGCTGATTCGCTATTTTCCGCCTGCCGTAATCACGGCCTGATTTGGCAAGACAACCACGGT
>Ga0155130_130_pt1 | contig 17717 bp, 27 predicted proteins | sample RifCSPhighO2_01_FD_106098 | JGI IMG/M metagenome (GOLD analysis project Ga0155130, IMG submission 106098) | Candidatus Buchananbacteria bacterium RIFCSPHIGHO2_01_FULL_47_11b
CACAAAAGATCGCAAGTACTAACAAACGTTATGGCTGAAAAATTTGAACGATCCAAGCCACACCTTAACGTCGGTACTATCGGTCACGTCGACCATGGAAAAACCACGTTGACAGCTGCGATCTTGACCTACTTAGCCAAGCAGGGCAAGGCCCAGGTCCGCGGAGTTGACCAGATCGACAATGCTCCTGAAGAAAAAGAGCGCGGTATTACAATTGCCACCTCTCATCAGGAATACTCAACCGATAAGCGACACTACGCTCACATCGACTGTCCGGGCCATGCCGACTACGTCAAAAACATGATTACCGGTGCCGCTCAGATGGATGGCGCAATTTTGGTAGTGGCTGCCACTGACGGTCCAATGCCCCAGACGCGAGAGCATATTTTGCTCGCGCACCAGGTGAGCGTGCCGTCAATTGTTGTATTCTTGAATAAATGCGATCAGGTTGCCGACAAAGAGCTGATCGATTTGGTTGAAGAAGAAGTCCGTGACTTACTCAAAAAGTACGAATTTCCAGGCGACGAAGTGCCGGTGATTCGTGGATCAGCGCTTAAAGCGCTTGAAAATCCGGATGATGCGGAAGCGACCAAGCCAATTCAGGAGTTACTCGATGCGATTGATAGCTACGTTCCTGAACCAACCCGCGACATTGACAAACCATTCTTGATGCCGATTGAAGACATTTTCTCAATCGAAGGCCGCGGCACTGTTGCCACTGGCCGCATTGAGCGTGGAATTGTCAAACTCAACGAAGAAGTCGAACTGGTCGGTTTGCGCGATACTCAAAAGACGGTGGTTACCGGTATTGAAATGTTCAACAAACAGCTCGACGAAGGTCGCGCTGGAGATAACGCCGGCATTTTGCTGCGCGGTACCAAGAAAGAAGACATTGAGCGCGGTCAAGTGATGGCCAAGCCGGGGAGTATTACCCCACACGCTGAATTTGAAGCGGCGACTTACATTTTAACCAAAGAAGAAGGTGGCCGGCACAGCCCGTTTTTCAAAGGGTATAAGCCGCAGTTTTTCATCGGCACTGCCGATGTGACCGGCGACGTGCTGTTGCCAGAAGGCGCAGAGATGGTTATGCCGGGCGATACTGTTAACCTTAAGATCAAATTGATTAAGCCGGTTGCATTGGAAGAGAAGCAGCGATTCGCTATCCGCGAAGGTGGAAAAACGATTGGTGCTGGCTCGGTTACTAAAATTATCAAGTAAGAAACCAATATCCCCGTCCCCGCGTCAATGCGGGGGCGGGGAATTGTCTAGATACAATATCGATGGCCATTAAAAAAATTCCGGTTTCATCGCGCAAGGTAGACGAAGCCGAAGAGGTAAAACAGAAAATTCGGATCAAGATCAAAGCCTACGACCATAAGATCATTGATCAGTCGACCAAGACGATCATGGAAACCGCGCAGCGTTCAGGCGCTGAAGTTTCCGGACCGATTCCATTGCCGACTGAAAAACGAAAGTACACTGTCTTACGATCGTCGTTTGTCCACAAAGATTCGCGCGGTCAGTACGAGATGCGCGTTCACAAGCGTTTACTTGATATCTTGAGTCCGACCCCGAAAACAATTGATGCGCTGACCAGCTTGAGCTTACCGGCCGGCGTCGATGTAGAAATAAAAATGCAGTAACGTTGGACTACGCCAAGTACCCAACGATTGAAAAACCAGCAGATGTAAGCCTCCAGAGAAAGGTCCGCCACTAAACGGAAAACCTCTGCAGTCTTAGAACCTGTGTACAGGAGTTAGTTACTCAAACACGCAATCAACAATTAAAGCCCGTGACGACTCTAGGAATTTTGCCTAGAGAGAAAACGTCTGGCTCGTTGAGGCAGACTTTTATTTTTACCCCACGTTATGAAATTTATCCTGGGTGAAAAACAAGAAATGACGCAAAAACACGCCCCAAACGGCGCGGTTATTCCGGTTACCAAAATTACGGTTGCGCCATGCGTGGTTACTCAGGTCAAGCGCGATGCCAGTGACGGCTATCTCGCCGTCCAGATTGCTACTGGTAAGAAGCGAAATCTTCCCAAGCCCCTCAAGGGTCACTTTAAGGATTTGGGAAGCTTTCGGTTTGTTCGAGAGTTTCGACTGGCCACAGCCGACGCCGCTCAGACTGATAGTCTCAAAGTCGGTGACAAGATTTCTGTTGAAACGTTTCAACCAGGCGATAAGGTCAAAGTCACCGGCACTTCCAAGGGCCGCGGGTTTCAGGGCGTAGTGAAGCGCCATGGATTTCATGGTTCGCCCAAAACGCACGGTCACAAAGATCAGCTACGCATGCCTGGATCAAGCGGTGCGACTGAACCGCAGCATGTGTTTAAAGGCAGCCGAATGGGCGGTCAGATGGGTAATGCCCAAGTCACCGTCGCTAATCTTGAAGTAATTGCTATTGATTCCCAGAAAGGTGAACTGTTTATCAAAGGAGCGGTCCCGGGCGCGCGAGGAAATTTGATTATGATTTACGGCGGCGGTGATATTCAGGTAGTGGCTGTACCGAGCAGCAAAGAAGAAAATAAAAAAGATACGGCGGAAGAAGTTGTTGCAGCAGTTGTCGCCGAGAAGAAAGAACCAGAGGGTTCAGAACCGGCCGCACCAGTCGAAGATAAAACTGAAAACAAAATCGAAGATAAACAAGAGACGACCACATAACTATGCCGCAGGTTACACTGTACAACATGGATGGTGACGCGGTTGGTGAGATGAAACTCAGCGATACGGTTTTTGCCGTACCGGTAAATGAGGGATTGATCCAGCAAGCAGTATTGGCTCAGCAGGCCAATAGTCGCGTGGCGGTGGCTCATACGAAAGACCGTAGCGAAGTTCGCGGCGGCGGTCGTAAGCCATGGCGTCAAAAAGGCACTGGTCGTGCCCGACACGGTTCAACCCGCTCCCCATTGTGGCGCGGCGGCGGTGTGACGTTTGGTCCCCGCAATGAACAAAATTTTGAAAAAAAGATCAACAAGAAAGCGAAACGCAAGGCACTGGCCATGGCGCTGTCCGGCAAAGTGAACACTGAAATGGTAGTTGTTTTGGACCAGCTGACTGTTGCTGAAATCAAGACCAAAAAATTCTTTGAAATATTGCAGAATTTAAAGCTGCGGCCAAAAAAAGCTACCGTCAAAAAGTCCAGCTCGGCTGAAACTAAAAAAACCACCCCAGCGACAAAAGGATCGCCGACACGGTTGCGCCGCAGGATTCTGGTAGTGCTGCCGACTAAAGACGAAAAATTGCAGGCCTCGGCCCGCAATATCGCCGGTGTCCAGATAATCAACGCCGCCAGTTTGAATATTGTCGATGTATTAAAAAATCAGTACGTCTTGCTGTCGAAAGCCGCTGTTGAAAAGATCGAAACAATGATGGCTAAGCGCTAACCCCTATGGTAGGAATTTTTAATCGAATAAAAAAGAGTACTGGACCAACGACTGACGCTACGCCGTCGGCTGCTAGTGCAGAAGAAAAACAGCCGATGACCGAACAGCAGTCGGTGGCTAAAAAAGCAGTAGCGACTAAAACCGATAGCGTGGTGATTGGAAAAACTGCCGCTGCCTACCGTGTGCTGGTCAAACCAATTGTTTCAGAAAAAGCGGCTGAGTTTGGCGCGGTCGGTAAATACGTGTTTGCTGTCGCTTCAGACATGAATAAGGTTGAGGTTAAAAAAGCGATTCGCACGATTTACGGCGTTGAGCCTCTAGCGGTTAATATCAGCAATGTCCGAGGCCGAGTGGTTCGTTTTGGCCGGGCCTGGGGCCGAACCAAGGCTTGGAAAAAAGCCGTTATTACTTTAAAGCCCGGCGATAAGATCGAAGTATACGAAGGAGTGTAAGTACCGTCATTATGGCAATTAAGATTTACAAACCAACCACTCCAGGTCGCCGACAGACATCGGTTGATAGTTTTTCTGATTTAGACAAAAAACGGCCGGAGAAAAAGTTGGTTACTATAAAAAAACGAACCGGTGGCCGAAACCAATCAGGCAAGATTACCGTTCGCCACCGCGGCGGCGGCGCGAAACAGTACTATCGGATGATTGATTTTCATCGCGAGCGCTTTGACCAGCCAGCGACGGTTGAGGCCATTGAGTACGATCCGAACCGCAACGCTCGAATTGCGCTGGTTACCTACGAAGATGGCGAGAAACGATATATTATTGCTCCCGGACAGCTGAAAGCTGGTGATCAGGTAGTTTCTTCGAAGCAGCGAACAGACATTAAGCCAGGTAATCGCATGCCGCTCGAGCACGTTCCGTTGGGAATGGAAGTGTTCAATATTGAAATAACTCCCGGCAAAGGGGCGCAGCTCGTTCGTTCCGCCGGCAATACCGCCAAACTGATGGCGGTTGAAGGCCGGTACGCGACTCTGCGCATGCCGTCGGGAGAAGTCCGGATGATCCCACGCGGCTCAATGGCCACTATCGGTCAGGTTTCAAATGCTGACGCGATGCATATCAGAGTCGGTAAGGCCGGCCGGATGCGCCACATGGGCGTTCGGCCAACCGTTCGTGGTAAAGCAATGAACCCCGTCGATCACCCACATGGCGGTGGAGAAGGTCACAACCCGATCGGTATGAAAAATCCGAAAACCCCATGGGGCAAAAAGGCGTTGGGAGTTTTGACTCGTCCACGAAATAAGTATTCGGATAAATTGATTATTCGGCGCCGACCGAACAAGCGCAAGAAAAAATAACCAACAGCTATGGCACGAAGTATTAAAAAAGGCCCATACGTTAACGAAAAGCTGCTTAAGAAATTAAGTAATCTTAAAGCTGGCGATCGAACAGTGGTTAAAACTTGGGATCGCGCTGCGATGATTACCCCAGAAATGCTTGGCTTTACGATTGGCGTTCACAATGGTAAGACACATGTACCGGTATTGATTGTTGAAGATATGGTTGGTCATCGGCTGGGGGAGTTCTCACCAACGCGTAAGTTTATTACCCACGGTGGTAAAATCGCCAAAGAACAAGCTCAAGTTGAAGCTTTGAAAGCGAAAGAAGCCGTTCAGAAGGCAACTGAAGGGCCAGTAAAAAAATAATCTATGGCAGTGCAGACCGCGCGAACAACCAAAACAGCCAAAAGCGTTACCAGCAAAGTACCGGCTGTTTCAGTTCGCGCTGCCGGTCGCTTTATCCGAGTGGCCCCGCGAAAGGTTCGCTTGGTCGCTGATTCGATCCGGGGGAAATCGGTTTCAGCCGCGCTTGAATTACTGCTTTACATCAACAAAGGTGCTGCCGATCCGCTGATTAAATTGGTTCGTTCCGCCGCGGCTAACGCCGCCCACGATTATAAAATTGAAAAAGAAGATTTAGTGATCAAAACAATTACCGTCAACGGCGGTCCGACGCTGAAACGCTTCCAGCCGCGCGCCCACGGACGATCAACCCCGATTTTGAAGCGAACCAGTCACGTTAATCTTGAGTTGAGCGTCAGACCGGGCGCAGCCGTAGCGGCCAAAGCCGTTAGCGCCAAAATTGCTAAAACCGAAGAAGTAAAAGTATTGGCACCTGAAGCAGTAAAAAAAGAAGCGCTCGCAACTGGTGGTCAGGACAACAATGAAGAGGGTAAGCAGCAGAAAGGTTTTCTTAGAAAAGTCTTTAGTCGTAAAACGGGGTAAGTTTTCCTATGGGACAGAAAGTACATCCTAGAGCATTCCGAATCGGTACATTGTACGGCTGGAATTCGAAGTGGTTCGGCCGTCGCAATTTTCCTGAATTACTCAAACAAGATATTGGGATCAGAAAATTTTTGAAAAAAGAACTCAAAGACGCGGCGGTGGCACGGGTTGAGATTGATCGATCGGCTAACAGTATTACCATCACCATCCACACCGCAAAACCCGGCATTATTATTGGTCGGGGTGGTCAGGGCGTCGAAGAGCTCAAGAAAAAAATTAAACGGGAGTTTATTAAAGATAAAACGGCTTTGAGCCTTAATATTCAGGAAGTCGCCAACCCAAACTTATCGGCTGAACTGGTGGTACAATCAATGATTGCTGATTTGGAAAAACGAATGCCGTTCCGACGGGTACTGAAACAAAGTCTAGGCCGAGTCGAGCGCACCGAAGCGAAGGGCGTGAAGGTGACTGTTGCTGGCCGATTGAACGGGGCAGAAATTGCCCGGACCGAAAGTTTAAGTTCCGGCAGCCTGCCGTTGCACACGTTGCGCGCCGATATTGATTACTCTCGCGGAGTAGCGCGGACGACGTATGGCGCTATCGGCGTGAAGGTGTGGATTTATAAAGGCGAAAAATTTGGAATTGAAGAAGAAAAAAAGGAAACAAAAAATCCGCTCGAAACAGTTAAGCCAAAATTTCCTCGAAAGACTACCGAGGGGAGCGATAACAAGTAAGTATGTTAATCCCTAAGAAAGTAAAACATCGAAAATGGCAAAAAGGGACGCTGCGCGGTACAGCCAGCGCGGGCGCTGAGCTGAGTTACGGTAAGTATGGCCTGAAAGCGGTTGAACTGTGCTGGATGACTTCGCGGCAGATTGAAGCTGCACGCCGAGCGATGACTCGATTTGTTCAGCGTGGGGGCAAAATTTGGATTCGCGTGTTTCCTGACAAACCAGTTACTGCCAAAGGCGAACAGTCAACCATGGGTTCGGGCAAAGGCTCAGTTGATCACTACGTTGCTGTTATCAAACCCGGGATGATTTTATTTGAAATGGATGGAATCACCGAGCAGTCAGCTCGTGAAGCATTTCGATTGGCGGCCCATAAGCTGCCGATTAAAACCAGATTTATTGTTAAATAACGTATGAAGTTTAAAGAGCTGGAAAAAAAAGGTGAAGCGGAACTGCAGACGATTTTGGCCCAGTCGCGCGATAAGGTGCGTGACTTACGGTTCAAAACAGCGTCAAAACAGCTCAAAAATGTTCGTGAGATTCGGCAGGTACGCGCGACCATCGCTCGGATTTTGATGCTGTTGAAGCGAACCACCAAACAAACCAAGACTGAAAAATAGTATTTGTATGAAAACTAACGCAACAACCGACAAGTCTAAAAAACCAATTGTTCAGCGCACCCTGCGTGGTGAGGTGGTTTCGAATAAGGGTGACAAAACTATTGTAGTAAGCGTCAGCCAGACGAAATACCACCCGAAGTACGGCAAGCAGTACAGCACAACCAAAAAGTACAAAGCCCACGATGAACACAACACTGCTCAAGTCGGCGATACCGTCGCGATTGTCGCCTGTCGGCCAATTTCAAAAGATAAACGCTGGCGATTAGTGAAATAAGATTGATCACCCTGATATGATTCAAATGCGAACAATGTTAAAAGTAGCCGACAATACCGGAGCCAAAAAACTCCAGTGTATTAAAGTACTTGGCGCTACCAAACGTCGGTATGCTCGAGTCGGCGACATCATCACTGTTTCGGTGAAAGAAGCGGTGCCACACAGTATGGTAAAAAAAGGTGAGGTGCTGCACGCGGTGATTGTTCGGACCGCTAAAGAAATCCGCCGGCCTGATGGCAGTTACGTCCGTTTCGATGACAACGCCGCCGTGGTGGTTGATAAAGCGTCAAAAGAACCTAAAGGAACGCGCATCTTTGGCCCGGTGGCCCGTGAATTGCGCAATGCCGGCTTTACTAAGATTATTTCATTGGCGCCCGAGGTGGTGTAATCCTATGAATATTAAAAAAGGCGACAAAGTCCAAATTTTAACCGGTAAAGACAGTGGAAAAACTGGCAAGGTGTTGCAGGTGTACCCGAAGCGGAATAAACTTTCGGTTGAAGGAATTAATTTGCGATTTAAAAATATGCGGCCGCGCCGTCAGAACGAAAAAGGCCAGCGAATCCAGTTTCCGGCACCACTGACCGAATCGAACGTTGCGTTGATCTGCTCAAAATGTGGTAAGCCGACCCGGATCGGTGCGCTGGTTTCCGAAGGCGGAAAGAAAGTGCGCCGGTGCGCTAAGTGTAAGCAGGCAATATAGTATGATCTTGACTAAAGAACGCTACACAAAAACAGTTGTGCCGGCCCTTCGCGAGAAGTTCGGCTACACTAATATTATGGCTGTCCCCAAGATTGAAAAAGTGGTGGTCAATATTGGCATGGGGCATTCAATCAAAGATCCAAATTTTATTGAAACTGCCGAAGCAACCCTGCGCAAAATCACTGGCCAGAAACCAGTCAAAACCGTGGCCAAAAAATCAATTTCTAACTTTAAAATTCGCCAGGGCCAGGCGGTCGGAATGGTAGTAACGTTGCGGGGTAAGCGGATGTATGATTTTTTAGACAAATTAATTAATATCACCTTGCCGCGCGTCCGCGACTTTCGGGGATTGAGCCTAAAAGCGATTGACGGTCAGGGCAACCTCCATATCGGGCTTCGTGAACACGTCTCGTTTCCTGAGATTGAGGCCGATGAGGTGGACCGGATTCACGGTTTGCAGGTATCGGTGGCAACCACCGCATCCACGCGTGACGAGGGTTTGGAATTACTCCGCCAGCTCGGGTTTCCGTTTCAAACAAGTTAAATTAGCCTATGGCAACAGAAGCACAAATTTCAAAATCGAAAAGAACGCCGAAATATTCCACCAGGCTTGTTCGACGCTGCTGGCGCTGTGGCCGGGCGCGGTCGTACATGCGCGACTTCGGTCTGTGCCGCATTTGTTTTCGCGAGCTGGCCGATAACGGTCAAATCCCTGGTATTAAGAAATCAAGTTGGTAAGTAACCCTATGACAGATCCTATCGCAGACATGCTCACCCGAATCCGCAATGCTCAGACAGTTGACAAAACTGAGGTGGTGGTTCCATTCTCAAAAATGAAACTAGAGATTGCCACCATCCTAAAGCAGGAAGGATTTATAAAAAGCGTTGCCACCCGCGAGGCCGGCAGCGACGGTAATCGATTTGATGAGATCGTTATTGGTTTAAAGTACACCAGTACCAAAGAGCCGGCCATTACCGCCCTGAAACGGATTAGCAAGCCGGGTGAACGGGTGTATGCCACCAAAGAGCAGTTGCCGCGGGTATTGAATAATTTAGGAATTGCGATTATTTCAACGTCGCACGGTTTGATGACCAACAAGCAGGCACGCAAATCAGGCTTGGGCGGCGAAGTAATTTGTGAAATTTACTAAGTATGAGTCCCGTTAGAAGCTACAATCGTAAGAATAACAGTACTAACACTATGAAAAAAGAATTTTTAAATTATTTTATTAATAACTATCAGCAGACGTTAATCGCGGTCTGCTTCTAACGGGATGAGTCGAATCGGTAAACTACCAATTATAATTCCAGACGGTGTGACGGTTGCAATCGACGGCCAGCATATCGGTATCAAAGGTAAAAAGGGGACACTCGAACTAACGGTGTCGCCGAAAGTTTTGGTAACATTTCAAGAGGGCGAGGTTGTGGTTGCAGTGAAAAATCCCGAAGACCGGAAGCAGCGGGCGCTGTGGGGGTTGTCACAACGGCTGATTGCCAACATGGTAACCGGCGTTACTGAAGGTTTTTCTAAACAACTAGAAGTAATCGGCATTGGGTACAAAGTGGTGGTCCAGGGGAAAAAATTGGTTCTGAGCGTCGGGTACTCCCACCCGGTTGAGTATAAGATCCCGGAGGGAATTGAAATTTCAGTGGAAAAAAATACCGTTACGGTAAGCGGCGCTGATCGGCAGAGCGTCGGTCAGACGGCTGCTGAAATTCGTGCCATTCGAAAACCTGAACCCTACAAGGGAAAAGGTATTAAGTATAGTGATGAAGTCTTACGCCGCAAGGTTGGTAAAGCCGCGGCAAAAGGCGAATAAACCGATATGAGTTTTGATAAAAATCGTGAAAAAGGAATCGCTAAAAAACGACGCCACGCCAGAGTCCGGGCGCGGATTTCCGGTACCGCTGAGCGGCCGCGAATGCATGTTTTTCGCAGCTTGCTGCATATTCGCGTGCAACTGATTGATGATGTCGCGGGTAAAACGTTACTTGCCGCATCCGATACCGAATTAAAAGCCAAAAAAGACGTTAAAGTAGAGCGAGCAAAACAGCTTGGCCAATTAATCGCCCAAAAAGCGAAAGCAGCCGGAATTACCAACGTCGTATTTGATCGAGCGGGAAATCAGTACCATGGGCGCGTTAAAGCTCTGGCTGATGGCGCGCGCGAAGGCGGATTAATATTTTAAACCTATGGTAACAAACATGGCAGGTGGAAATGAACAAAAGAGAGGGCGGGGCGGCGCTCGCGGCGGCCGTAGTCGCGGCCCGGTTGATGAATTCGACCAGGTGATTATTGATATTGCGCGCGTTACCCGAGTGATGGCCGGCGGTAAGCGGATGCGTTTCCGCGCCTGCGTGTTGGTCGGTAACCGCAAAGGTAAAATCGGTACGGCAGTTGCCAAAGGCGCTGACGTGACGCTGGCTGTTAACAAAGCAGCGACTAAAGCCCGCAAACACTTGATTACTGTTTCGACGATTAATGAGACTATTCCTCACGCGATTACCAGCAAATACAAAGCGGCTAAAGTTTTGCTCAAACCGGCACCAAAAGGAACCGGGATTATCGCCGGAGGCGCGGTCCGTTCAGTATTGGATCTTGCCGGCATATCGAACGTTGTCGCAAAAACCTTAGGGTCAAACAATAAAATCAATAACGTTTTGGTGACTTTTGACGCACTCAGTAAACTAAAAAAAGTTGAACCAAAAATCAAAAAAGAGATCGGTACGGGCAGCGCCGCTGAGCAGTCGAATAAGACGGAAAAGAATTAATCACTATGTCAGTTTCACTCCACAATCTCAAACCAAACAAAGGATCGATCAAAAAGAAAAAGCGGGTCGGTCGGGGCAATGCCTCTGGACACGGTACCTATAGTACCCGCGGTCAAAAAGGTCAGCGGTCACGCGCCGGTGGCAGTGGTGGGCTATTTCGTCGAGGAATTACTCAACTCTTGCGCAACAAACCAAAACTCGGCGGGTTTACCAGTCCGTACCCGAAGCTCCAAGCTGTTAATATCGGGCTACTTGAGCGGACGTTTGAATCAGGTGAAGTAGTCACCGCCAAAAAATTACTTGAAAAAAATATCATCAAGTCGGTCAAGCCGGGGATTAAAATTCTCGGCGATGGCAAACTAACGAAAAAATTAACGGTCCAAGCCGCTGCATTTTCAAAAACGGCAGAAAAAGCTATAGTAGAGGCGGGCGGGACCGCGAAGATAGCTACGCGGTAAGCCTAATTTGTAACCTAACCGTAGGGCGATGAACTGGCTGAAAAAAATTATTCAAATCTGGAAACTCAAGGATTTACGCAACAGCATCCTGTACGTGATGGGACTGCTGGTTGTTTTTCGTCTCGCTGCCCACATTCCGGTACCAGGGGTTGATACCACTGCCCTTGAACAGTTTTTTAATACCAACCAGCTGCTCGGGGTGATGAATATTCTTTCCGGCGGCGGGATGGAAAATTTTTCGATTGTTGCGCTGGGGGTTGCGCCGTATATTACCGCTTCAATTATTTTTCAACTCCTGGTGATGATTATTCCTCGGCTCGAGGAATTGCAGAAAGAAGGAGAAGCGGGTCAGCGCAAAATTCAGCAATGGACCAGGTTACTAAGCGTGCCATTGGCTGCGCTGCAGGCGTATGCGCTGATTGTGCTGCTGTCGCAGCAATCAAACCTGCAGATTATTTCCAACCTAGATTCCTGGCGATTGTTTATCACCATTGTGACGATGACCGGCGGTACGATCTTTTTGATGTGGATTGGTGAATTAATCACCGAGCGGCATATTGGTAATGGAATTTCACTATTAATTTTTACCGGTATCGTGGTTCAATTGCCGCAGGCACTGCAGCAGACGATTTTTATCTTTGATCGGACACAATTGATTAACATCATTATTTTTATTGCCATCGCCTTGATTACGATTGTCGGTGTGGTGGTGGTCACTGAAGGCCAGCGGAATGTGCCGGTCAGCTACGCCAAGCGGGTTCGGGGGATGAAGATGTATGGCGGAGTCAATACCCACCTGCCACTGCGGGTCAATATGGCCGGGGTGATTCCGATTATTTTTGCCATTTCAATTATTCTGTTTCCGCCGACGGTCGCTCAGTTTTTCTTAAATGCTAAATCGACGGTATTGGTGACTATCGCCCAGAACACCATCGGACTGTTTCAAAACCAAATTTTTTACGGCGCGATTTATTTTTTGCTGGTGTTTGGGTTTACCTACTTTTATACCGAAGTGGTGTTTCATCCGGACCAGATCGCCGAAAATCTTCAAAAACAAAGCGGGTTTATTCCGGGTATTCGTCCGGGTTCACATACCGCCGACTATTTGCGCCGAACTACCACCAGAATTACGCTGGCCGGCGCGTTATTTTTGGGCCTAATCGCGGTATTACCGGTAGCAATGACTAGTTTCACCGGAGTAGCTACCTTGGCAATCGGTGGCACCAGTCTGCTGATTGTCGTTCAGGTCGTCATTGAAACGGTCAAGCAGCTCGAGTCGCAGCTGACTATGCGCGACTACGAAGGACTGTAGTTAGGTTATTAGCTCGTAGCTGGTAGGAAGGTGGGGAATAGTAGCAAACTGTAACCTACAAGCTACAACCTACAAGCTACTTATGCATATTATTATTTTCGGTCCTCAGGGATCGGGAAAAGGAACTCAAGCAGAGCTTATCGCCAGACGGTACGGCTACGCCTACATCTCGACTGGCGATATTTTTCGTTATCACATAAAAAATAACACGCCGCTTGGTAGCCAGGTGGTTGCCTACACTACCGCCGGCCACCTCGTGCCTGATGAGCTCACCAATCAGATTGTCCAAGACCGGTTGCAGCAGCCTGATTGCGCCAAAGGGTTTGTGCTTGATGGCTACCCGCGCAATCAGGCACAGCTTGATTTTATTAAAACAATCGTCTCAATTAATTACGCGATTCAAATCGATTTGAGCGACGACGAGGCGATCAGACGTTTGAGCGGCCGCTGGGCGTGCAAGTGCGGACTCAGCTACCACGATATTCATAATCCGCCAAAACAAGTCGGTCGATGCAATATCTGTGGCGGCCAACTATTCAAGCGCGAGGACGATCAGCCAGCGGCGATTAAGAAACGACTTGAAATCTATCATCATCAAACTGAGCCGTTGGTCGCTGAGTACAAAACACTCGGGATTTTACAAACCGTCAACGGCGCGCAGTCAATCGAAGAAGTTTTTGAACAGATTAAGCAGGTGTTAAAACAATAAGTATGCCGGGCCAAATCAAAACCGCTGAAGAGATCAAAATTATCCGTACGGGCGGTAAGCGCCTGGCGGCTATTCTGGACGAAGTTTTAAGTCACGCGAAACCAGGCGTTACCACCTACGAACTCGATCAGCTTGCCGAGACGTTAATTATTAAATCTGGCGGCCGGCCGGCATTTAAACACTTCCAGTCTCGCGAATCCGAGCCGCCGTTTCCCTCGACGATTTGCGCCTCAGTGAATCAGCAATTAGTGCACACTCCCGCGTCTGATTATGTGTTGCAAGCCGGTGATATTTTAACCGTTGATATCGGGATGCGGTATCCGGCTGTTGGTGGTTTGTACACCGATATGGCCAAAACCATTGGCATTGGTGCTATTAGTTCGGAGGCACAAAAATTACTTGACGTTACCCTCCAGTCGTTGAATAAAGCAATCGCGGTAGTACAACCGGGCGGAGAAATTGCCGACATCGGCCGAGCCGTTCAGACGTTTGTCGAACAAAATGGTTTTTCGGTTGTTCGGCAACTGGTTGGCCATGGAGTCGGGTACGCGGTGCACGAAGAGCCGCGGGTACCGAATTTTGTTGACAGCAAGTCGCCAAAAATAAAATTAGTCGAAGGGATGGTGTTGGCCATTGAACCGATGGTTAATGTTGGTGAACCGGCTGTTACGACACTTGATGACGGTTGGACAATTGCCACTGCTGACGGCAGTCTCTGTGCTCATTTTGAACACACGGTGGCAGTGACTGCCAACGGCGCAGCCGTATTGACTCAGCGATAACAAATGGTGTCTATGAGTATTTTGGGCGTTGATTATGGAGCAAAAAAAATCGGGATTGCTAAAGCCGATCCGACCGGTGGACCCGCGGTGCCGTTGACCACACTGATTGTGGCTAATCAAAAAGAGGGGATTGAGCGACTACAGCAGTTGATTGCCAGCGAAGGAGTGGAATTATTGGTCGTCGGCGTACCGGTTAGCTTGAGTCAGTCCGGCGCCGAGCTGCTGCGCGACAAAGATCATCTCAACAAGCAAATGCAGGAGGTGTTGCAGTTTGTCGAGCGGCTCAAAAATACGGTTACTATTCCGGTTGAACTCGAGGACGAGCGGCTGAGCACAAAACTGGCTAACGGGATGCAGAAAGAGCTGGTAAAAATTAATGGCGACGACGCCGTCGCCGCGATGGTAATTTTGCAAAGTTACCTTGATCGAAAAAAATTGTAGTATGTCGGCAACCGCGACACACGGAATAATTCTTAGCACTGCTGACTGGGGCCAAGCCGGTCAGCTGTTTACTATCTATAGCCGACAGCTGGGCAAAATTCGCGCTGTTGCTCGAGGGGTAAAAAAAATAACCAGTAAATTATCCGGCCATCTGCAGCCATTTTTAATCATCGAGTTTGAACTGGCACACGGTCGTGGGTTTGAGCACATCACCGGTGTGTCGACGGTTAAATCGTTTTCGAGAATTTCGCAGCAGTATGAGGCCATTTTGTCGGCTCTGTTCGCGATGGAACTACTTGATCAGCTCACTGATCTCGGACAAGCCGATGAGCAGCTTTGGGAACTGCTGGTTGATTATTTTTTATTTCTTGACACTCAGGCCGGTACCAGTGCCGAAGAACTTAAAATCTACCGGAGAAAATTTGTTATCAAATTACTCACCGTGCTTGGCTACCAGCCGCCGGAAACGGTTGCTAAAGACCCGAAGCAACTATCTTACTTTTTACGCGATCATCTGCGCCAACCCTTAAAAATCAGCCAATATTTTCGTTAATTTTGCCGTCTCTTGACGGCGGTGGCGATTTCTGATAACCTAGCTCGGAGGGGGTTGTACGTTGACAACCTTTGCAAAAACGGCCGTAAGCCGTTATTTTTTTGCGCTTTTTAGGCTTCTAGCGGGCTAGCCACTAGTTGTCCCCAGTGAGTATTCGCTAGAAGCCTAAAAAGAAGCCAATGTTTTCGTACAGGAGGTAGCGTCTGATGAAACACTGTATCGGAGTAAATTTGTTGCGTCCTGATGAAATTGTGAACCTGTTGGTTCACGCCTTGCAGCTGATCGTCTCGTACATGCGCAATAGCGTACCGTCGGGGTTGATCTACCGGCCGAACAAAGATGATCTTGCGTGGCTGGCCCTCAAAGTCGCTATGATTTTCGAGGAGCCCAGTTCCCGGACCATTGGTTCGCAGCGTGAAGCCGCTGAGTGGTGGCTGGCACGGCTGGGATTTCCGATGTTACCTGACAGCTCGAGTTTGATCAAAAACGAGAGCCACACTCGGAGTGCGCTCACCGCGTTGCAGCAGCGAGCAGCAATCTTGTGTTTCCGCACCAAGTTCGAGGGGGTCGCACTGCACGTGGCGCAGTTTCTGGAGCGGTACGGTGCTCAGTTTCCCGATTGGTACCGGACAGCACCAATTATCAACTGTGGCGACGGCACCAAGAACCACCCGACCCAGGAGCTGCTAGATCTGTTGACCTACTTGGTTTATATCCTCGGTCTGTTGGACAGTGAGGGAACGCCGATTAACCATCTGACAGCACCCAATGTGGATCGACTCGAAAAGATCCTCAATCAGATGGACGGCGAGAAGCTCCGGACGTTCGTGGAAGACGCGCTGAACGGCAAATATGCCGAAAATCCGGACGTCGGGCTGGTAATTGCCATCGTTGGCGATCTGTCGCACAGCCGGGTGTGCAACAGCAAGCTCGACTTAACTGCGAAGTTTCCCAGAATCAAGTTCATTCTGGTTTCGCCCAGCAAGTTTCAGGTCAGTAAGCTCCGGCGCGATGAGCTCGGCGCGTCGGTTTCGGTAACCGAAGACATCACTGAAGCGCTGCAGGCAGACATTATTTACTACCTGCGAACTCAGATGGAGCGACTCGAGGAAGTGATGAGTCGTGCCGAAGCGGAAAGCGCGTTGGATCGGCTGCGGTTCACCGAGTGGCACATGCGTCAGTTCCAGGGGGTGATTCAGCACCCCCAGCCGCTGGATCGCTTCCGCGACCTGATTCACCCGAGTCTGTTGAATCACCCGCAGGTGATTATCGACCTGCAGGCGTTGCTTGGCATTCCGATGCGTACCGCCATTTACGATGTCTGCTGGTCTAACCGGCACGATCACGCGCCGTTGCTGGCCGTGCCGAAGCTCCAGGAAGGAGAGTACCGGATTCTGGCTGAGGAGAGCATCGACGAGCATCGTCGCAAGCACTTGGCACACAAGCAGGAGCTCGGCGATCAGCGTTCAGTCAATGACATCGACCGCGGCATGGTGCTCGACTGGCTGCCGCCGGGATCTGGTCGGCTGCTTGACGAAATGATTCTTCGCTCGGGTGTTTATCCCAACGACGTGCCAACGGGAATTGTTGTTCCCAACCGCCGCTCGCCGTCTCGCTCTCACGAGCTTGGTAGAGACATTTTCAAGGATATCATCTTTCTTGAAGACGTCTTCGTGCCGCTCGAGATTCTCGGGGCGCTCAAACTGTTTGCGCCGGACATGCGCGTCATTGTGCTGCGCGACGGGGCTTACCGGAAGCTCGATATCCCCTTAGCTAAGGCGATCCCCACCATCCTGAATTGCCCCAACCCGGCGTGCGTCTCGAGGACTGATCCGGAGTGCGAAAGCTTCATACGCGTTACTCGCGATCGGACCAGCGGTGCTGAAGCGTTGCTTCAGTGCCCGTTCTGCCGGGACACGTTTACGGAACACCAGATGTTCCGGACCGCGTGGGACAAGCCAGTCTCGCCACTTCGGGGGTACGTCAACAATTTGACGGCCTAGTAGCTCTTTAACCAGTTCTTTTTTGCACAAATTTTTTCGAACCGTTACCCATACGGTTCGTTTTTTTAATAATTAAAAGAGGCATACGGATATATTCGCGTATGCCTCGGTTGGCGGTGCGTGTGCTCGGTTACAATAACGCGAGCTCAGTGGGAGAGACATGTTCGAAAATAAACGTCTCGCCTTTGACTGACAGCGTGACTTGATTTTTGTATCCTTGAGGGATACACACATTCCTAAGACCATGGTTGGCCCCCTTCATATGTAGGAGCCGTTGAAAGTCTTCAGGATTGGGCAGCCTGAGTCGCCCACCTTCGTCTCGACACGCTCCCAAGATTTGTTCCAATTCAGAATTGGATTCACAGCTGGGTACTGCCGCAGTTTGTGTTGTCACCGCCGTTCACCTCCTTTCGTAATAGAATGAGCGAAAAACCTGCGAGAAGGTTTTTTTGAACTGTCATCGTAGCGTAAAGTAGATTTTTTGTCAAGTTCCCAAAGTTGCCAAAATCGTTTATTTTTAGTACTATTTACTTATTATTTTTAATCAATTACCACGCTATGGAGCGAACTGAGATCCGTTTAGTGCCTGAACTGGTGGGAAAACAGGTACTGGTCAAAGGCTGGGTTCATACCCGTCGGGACCATGGAAAAATTATTTTTATCGACTTGCGCGACCGCAACGGCCTGCTGCAGGTTGTCTTTACCCCTGGTAATAAAGAGACGTATGAGCTGGC
>Ga0155130_131_pt2 | contig 16693 bp, 20 predicted proteins | sample RifCSPhighO2_01_FD_106098 | JGI IMG/M metagenome (GOLD analysis project Ga0155130, IMG submission 106098) | Candidatus Buchananbacteria bacterium RIFCSPHIGHO2_01_FULL_47_11b
TAAACAGCCTAAAAGCGACTGCTCAGCCTCGATGTTTTGGGGCGGAATTTTTCCAATCGAATTTTTAGTCGCCATGTTGTTGTTTTGGTTCTAGGGAGACTTCTTTAAGCTACTTCACCTTACCTGTTTTGAAACCGCAAAGCAAGGCAAAATCTCACACAAATTATCCACTTTTAAAGCACCAAGGCTTGTTGAAACATAAAAAAACTATTGTAATAAATGGTATTAACCCTGTGTTGGCTTCCCCGCCTGCGCTGATGCTTCGGTGGGCAGGTCGGCTCAGTCGCGTCGATCGCGATCGACGCGACACTCGCTCTACGTCGCCAATAAAAAAACCTCGCGTAACACTGGTTATTTTAGCTTGCCAAGCGGTGATTTTTTTGCTATGCTAGGGCGTATATTTTTAGTAGAAATGAATCATGGGGCGTTAGCTCAGTCGGTAGAGCAGTTGCCTTTTAAGCAAATGGTCGGAGGTTCGAATCCTCCACGCCCCACCAGACATAGTAACTATACTCATCAGCAGTTAATTTTAGCTGTTTTTTTATTGCCTGTTATAACTAAAAAAAAGATGGTATACTGATTTTTGAGAGACAAAAATTTTTGAACTGAAAGGGGGTGAAACGCATGCAAGGATCAAACAAAGGCCTACACATGGTCTCATTTATCTTACTGATCGTTGGTGGCCTCAACTGGCTGATTTTCGGCCTACTTGGCTGGGAAATCGGGCAACTCTTGGGCGGCATGAGCGCAATAATCCCAAGAATCATTTACATTTTGGTTGGTTTGGCGGCGATTTACGAAATCGCAACACATAAGGACCGCTGCCGTGAGTGTGGCGACAAAATGGGTGCTAAACCAATGGGCGGCACCACGCCCCCAGCGGCCGGTCCGCAACAATAATGTTGTTGTGTAACTCCATAGTTGCCAACACAACGACTCAAAAAACATACTTCATATTCCAATGGGAACATCGCCGTGAGCGTACAAGATGTTCCCTTATGGTTTTTATAAAAAATAACACAAGAACTAAAAAATAAGCGCTCAGTAAGGGCTTATTTTTAAATTGACAAAAGTTTGTTTTCTGCTTATACTTGCACTACTTTACTCGATATATGGCAGCTACAGTACCGCATACCTTGAGTGTCACTAATGTTTGGGGCGGCCCCGGTGGAAAAGAAATTATCCGCGGGGTCAGTTTTATTATACCGAGCCGCCGAGTAACGGTTTTGATGGGCCCGAACGGTTCCGGAAAATCAACGCTGGCCAACTGCATCGCCGGCCATCCCGACCACTCAATCACCAAAGGTAAAATCAGTTTCAACAAAAAAAATATCTTGCGGCTTTCTCCGTGGCAACGCTCGCGGCTCGGTATTTTTTTAGCCTTCCAGCACCCGGTCGAAATTTCCGGCATCATCCTGTATGATTTTTTGATGACGGCATACAACGCGACGATGGGTAAAATAGCAAATCAATCTGATTTTTCTCAGCGAGTTGACCAGGCGTTAGAAATCCTAAACATGAATCGGAATTTTTTGGACCGAGAACTAAACGCCGGTCTGAGCGGCGGGGAACAAAAAAAAGCCGAGTTGTTGCAACTTTTGGTTTTACAACCGCGGTTCATAATTCTCGATGAAATTGATTCCGGGCTTGATGTTGACGCGCTGAAAGTAATCGGCAGGGCGGTAAAAAAATTACAAAAGCAGGGGAGCGGCTTTTTAGTCATTACCCACTACCAACGGCTGCTTAATTATCTTTCGGTGGATACAGTGTTAGTACTCCGATCAGGAAAAATTGTGGCGCGCGGTAACCGGCAGCTGGCTAAAAAAATTGAAAAAAGTGGCTACCAAGCACTGTGATAAAAACTGCCGCTAAAAAAAATATCCCGACCTACACCGTCCGTTCCCAAAAAGGGTTGAGCGCGCCGGTGGTGCGTTTGATTTCAACCCAGCACAATGAACCGGCGTGGATGCTGGAAAACCGGCTGGCGGCTTTGAAAATTTTTTATCACAAAAAAATGCCGGACTGGGGGGCGGAACTTTCGGAGCTTTCTTTTAAAGATTTAACCTACTACTGGCGAGCGACTGATCAAGCGGAATCACGCTGGAGCGATATTCCTAAAAAAATCAAGCAGACGTTCGAACAGCTGGGCATCCCAAAAGCCGAGCGGAAGTTTCTTGCCGGACTGAGCGCTCAGTATGAATCGGAAATTGTCTACCACCGACTCAAGGAACGCTTTACCAAACTCGGCGTGGTGTTTTGTGACATGTCCGAAGCGCCCCGGCGGTACCCGGAATTAGTTCGTCGATACTACGGCACGGTGGTGGGGGCGTCGGATAATAAATTCGCGGCGCTTAATTCCGCCGTTTGGTCGGGCGGGTCGTTTATTTATGTGCCTAAAAATGTAACCGTGGCGCTACCGTTGCAAACCTACTTTCGCATTAACGCCCCGGCAATTGGTCAGTTTGAGCGGACGCTTATTATTGCCGACCAAGGTTCGTCAGTCCACTACATCGAGGGTTGTACGGCGCCGACATACTCACGCCACTCGCTGCACGCTGCCGTGGTGGAAGTAATCGCCTTACCGAAAGCCCGGGTGCGCTACACGACGATCCAAAACTGGTCAAACAATGTCTATAATCTAGTAACCAAGCGCGCCATAGCGCACGAAAGCGCCACGGTCGAATGGGTTGACGGTAATTTGGGATCACACACCACCATGAAGTACCCATCAGTTATTCTCAAAGGTAAAAAAGCGGTGGCTGATATTTTATCGGTGGCAATGGCAAATAGGGGGCAGCATCAAGACACTGGCGCAAAAGTAGTTCATCTTGCCCCCGAAACCTCATCAAAAATCGTTTCTAAATCAGTATCGTTGAATGGCGGACGATCAAGCTACCGCGGCTTGGTTAAAATCGCTCCGAACGCAAAAAACAGCAAGGTAAAAGTCAGCTGTGACGCGCTGCTGCTCGATAAAAAATCCCGAGCCGACACCTACCCGACAATTCGCTCCGCCTGCGACGACACTTTAATCGAACACGAGGCAGCGGCCAGAAAAATCAGTACCGAGCAGCTTTTTTATCTTCAAGCACGGGGACTAACTCCAAACGATGCCGAACGAATGGTGGTGGCCGGTTTTCTTGAAATTTTTACCCGCACGTTACCGCTCGAATACGCGGTTGAACTCAATCGCCTCATCGAGCTTGAAATGAAAGGATCGGTCGGATGAGCACAGGTATAAAAAAAATTATCGCTACAAAATCTCGAGTGGTCATCCCTCGACACGCCGTTCGCGTTACGTTGATTATTCCGCCCCGAACAGAAACGACGCTTGAAATTAATTCCGACCACCGACACCTTAAAACACTAACCGTCATTATTAATCCCGGCGCGAGTTTGAGCCTGATCCAAAATTTTTCAGCTGACGTGCCGCAAGAACTTAACGAGCACATCGTAGTTGGCTCCCGCGCCACGCTCACGTACGTGGCAATTCATAAACTTCGGGGGGTGAGTAATTTCCGCTGCTTGATTGAGCATCAAAAAGCAGCGCGCAGCAACGTTCGATTGGCGCTTGCCGGGAAAAAACAAGCCCGAAATTCAACCACTGTTGTCAGTAGCCTCAACGCCGCCGACAGCCAAAGCACCGTGTTGGTTTTGGCAGCAGCCAGCGACCAAGCGCAACTAGATATCAGCGCCAATATCGCTATCGGCCAGCGGGCCGAATTGGCGGTGGCCGACTTAAGTCTTCATGCGTTACTCCTTTCGCCGCAGGCAGTAGTTGAGCTGACTCCAAAAATGGAAATCAAAAACAGTACTGTAGTTGCCGCTCATCGAGCCACCGTTTCGCGGTTCGACCCTTTGGAAAAATTCTATCTGCACAGCCGCGGGCTCACTACCCGAAAAGCCGAAGCCGTGCTGACTAATAATTTTTTTAGCCGACTTGTTGATACGCTCAGTCTCGAGATGGCTAAAAAAATCATTCCGGCTTTAAAAATCCTATGAACAGTTTTAAAAAGAAAAAAGATTTTCCGCTGCTGAACCGTCCGGGTCGGCTGATTTATCTAGATTCGGCGGCGACTACCCAGAAACCAAGGGTGGTAATTACAGCTGTCAAAAATTGGTACGAGCAGCTCAACAGTAACGTCCACCGCAGCAGCTACGGGCTGGCTGAACGGGCTACAACTACCTACGAGCAGGCGCGGCAGACAGTGGCTGATTTTATTGGCGCCAAAACACCCGAAACAGTGGCTTTTACCAAAAACGCTACCGAAAGTATCAATCTGGTGGCATCTGGCTGGGCGCGCTGGCAGCTTCATGCCGGCGATACGATTCTATTAACCGAAATGGAGCACCACTCCAATATCGTGCCGTGGCAGCTGTTGGCCCGCGAAAAAAAATTACGGCTGCGCTACTGGCCCATCACCAAAGACGGGCAGTTAACTAAACCCGATAAAAAACTTTTCACCGGAGTAAAGCTGCTCTGCGTCACGGAAGTTTCAAATGTTTTAGGAACCGTCAATGATATTAAAAAAATCGTTTCATACGCCCACCGCTACCGAGCCGCAGTGCTCGTCGATAGTGCCCAGAGCGCCGGCCATCTGCCAATCAATGTTTCTGATTCAAAAGCTGATTTTCTAGTCTGCTCGGGGCATAAGATGTTCGGGCCGACCGGCATCGGCATTCTCTACGCCGCCCCAGAAAAAATGAGTCAATTCAAGCCGGTTTTTAGCGGTGGCGAGATGATTACGAGTGTTGAAAAAAAAGAAAGCCGTTTTAAAAAATATCCGTACCTACTGGAAGCAGGCACCCAGCATCTCGCTGGTGCATACGGCCTAGCCGCAGCAATCAATTACCTCACGGAAACGACGCTAACTAAGCTTAAAAAACACAACCATCAGCTCGTTACTTTGCTGTATGGCGAACTGAAAAAAATCGACGGGGTGACAATGTATGGCCCGGCGGCATCAAAGCGGTGCGGAACGGTTAGTTTTTCGGTCGCAGGAATTCACGCCCACGATCTCGCCGCTTGGCTTGATCAACGTGGCATTGCCGCGCGAGCCGGACACCATTGCGCCGAAATTTTACACCACACCCTCGGCGTACCGGCGACCGTTCGGTTCAGTGTTCAAATCTACAATACTCGGGCCGATATTTATTTCGCCACTAAAACACTTCGTAATATTATCCGACAATGGCAACGCTCTACAGCCAAAAAATAATGCGGCATTACCGCCAGGCGAGTAACCGCGGGATGGTACTTAAAAAAGCTCGACACTTCACCGGCGCTAATCCTTACTGCGGTGATACAATCACGTTGCAGGTACGCACCAGCCGAGTAGGCAAAATTACTCAGGTTCACTGGCAGGCAAGCGGCTGCGTTATCTCGCAGGCAGCAGCTTCTGTTTTTTCGGAGATGCTTATCGGTAAAACCATCAACCAAGCACAAAAAATTAAACCAGCGCTCCTGCTTAAAAAACTTGATGGTGCGCTTTCTCCAAATCGGATTTCCTGTGCACTATTACCCCTTTTTACCCTCAGACAAGATTCAAATCAATGAAATTATTTTCCGTTGCCGTAGAATCGCTGAAATTTGCAACCGACGATCTGGCAATCATCCAATTAAAAAAACCTGCCTCGTATCACTACCGAGCCGGACAGTTCACTCAGTTGGTGTTGCCGCAGGTTAAAAGTCGTTCGCCATTGGATAATTGGTGCTGGCTGTCGTTTGCCTCGGCGCCAAATGAACCGCTGCTGGAATTCGCAATCCGGCTCGGACCGTCAGTGTTTAAACAAACGATTCGTCATTTGACTGTTGGCGAAACCGTCCAGGTCGGCCGGCCGCACGGGGTTTTACAATTGCCTAAAGTCGAGCCGATTTTTCTGTTTGCTGGTGGGGTGGGTATCGCGCCGATTCGTAGTTTACTGGTTAATAGTAACCAAATAAAAAACCTAACCTTGTTTTACTCGGTTACCAATCCGGATGAAGCGCTGTACTGCGACGAACTTTCTTGTCTGCCGCACCTGACACTAGTAGCGACATTGACCGGCGATACCCAGCGGACGGGATTTCGTCACGGCAGAATCAACCACGCAATGCTTACCGCAGCGAATTTTACGGCTACCGGACAGTGCCTTATTGTCGGGTCGCCATCATTTGTTGACGGTATGATGAGTTTGATAAAAAGCTACGGCACACCAGATAGCCAGATTGGCGTTGAACGATTCACCGGTTTGTAAAGCTGTGGTACAATACCACAATTGAACTAACCACCAATGAAAAAAATATTACTTAGTCTACTAATTACTGCAGCTGGTGTAATGTTCTGGTATGCGTTATCCAATCAGCAAGCGTTTACCGTAGCCGCTGATACACCGCCGTCCGTCGAGCAACTAACTACCCGAACGGAAAAAATTGAGATTACCGACGGTTCGACTTTCAGTACCCTCATGACGCAAGCTGGTGTTTCTCCGGCGCTGACCGCTGAAATTTTTGAGGTCGCCCAAGAAACGTACGATCTGTCGAAAATTCGCCTCGGCCGGACCGTTGATTTAATCTACGACATCAACACCAACCAGCTCAAAGAGTTGATTTATCAAATCGATTCCGAAGAAGAGTTGCATGTTGCGCTGACGACAAAAAAAATTGCCGGCGTTGATACTGAGAATGCGACTTCAACCGAACCGAGTACCACCACCGAATGGGAAGCAACTATCGTTTCCATTGAGTATCAAATCGAAATCACCACTGCCAGCGGCACGATTGAAACCAGTATGTACGAAGCCGCGCTGAAACAGGAGATTGATGAGCGCGCCATTATCGAACTAGCCACTGTCTTTCAGTGGTCAGTTGATTTTGCCATGGATCCACGAGTCGGTGATACATTCGCCTTTGTCTATGAAAAACGCTTCCGGAACGGCCAATACGTCATGCCGGGAAAAATTTTAGCCGGTCGATACGTCAATGACGGCACGCCCTACGACGCATTTTACTTTGCCGAATCGTCCGACAATACCGGCTACTTCGATCACGACGGCAATTCCGTCCAAAAAATCTTTCTCAAAGCGCCGGTTGAGTACCGATACATCAGCTCGGGCTTTACCACCGGCCCGCGCTACGTGGCTCAGTTCCAAACCTACACCTCGTCGCACCAAGCAATTGACTACGCCGCCGCCGCTGGCACCCCCATTCGTTCAGTTGGTGCCGGCACAGTGGTATCGGCCGGCTGGAACAGTCAAGGCTATGGTTACTTAACCACTATCCGCCACAACGCCACCTATAGTACGCGTTATGCTCACCAATCGCGAATTATCATAAAGGCCGGACAAAAAGTTGAGCAAGGCCAAATTATCGGCTATGTTGGTTCGACGGGATTTTCAACCGGGCCACATCTCCACTATGAGATGATTAAAAATGGCGTTAAAGTTAATCCGCTCCGCGAAGTTCTGCCGCCAGGAAAAGCAATCGCTGAAGAAAATTTAAGCCGTTTCCAAGAGGTAATTGCGCCATATCTCGAACAACTTGGTACAACACTTGAGTAAACCGTTGTTTTTGGCCTTTAAACTTTACTTTTCTTAAAGTTTAAGCGATAATAGTAGTACAATGGATGGCCAAAACCAACTCGATCAAGAGATTAAATTGATTCATGAACGCAACCGACGTGTCGAGGCTGAAAAAGCCTGGGAACTGAGCTGGTTGCGTCGTTTGTTTATTAGTTTAGTAACCTATATTACCGCCGGCATCTGGTTAGTGCTGATCAACGACACTTCTCCTTGGCTTAAATCACTGGTTCCCACGGTCGGGTATTTGTTTTCAACCCTCTCAATTCCAATTTTAAAAAAATGGTGGATTATTCATCGATTTAAATAAGTGATGAGAAAAAAAAGAATCATTATCAGTAACAGCGAATACCGGGCACGGGTGTCGCGCATGAGTGAAGAACTGCGCAAGGGGTTTGATTTTCTCGAACGCTTTGAACGCGATCGCGTGGTTACCATTTTTGGTTCGGCCCAGATCGCCGAAGGCCACCCAATTTACAATGAGGCGATGGCGCTGGGCAGAATGCTGGCCGAAGAGGGAATTACGGTTGTTACCGGCGGTGGGCCGGGGATTATGGAAGCGGCCAATCGCGGCGCCGACGAAGCCGGCGGTCGATCGGTTGGGATTAATATTTATCTTAAAGTGCAGGAACGACAAAATCAGTACGTGAACGAGAGTATCGGCTTTCACTATTTCTTTGCCAGAAAAATTATTCTCGCCCATATCGCACAGGCGTATATTTACTTTCCCGGCGGCTTTGGCACGCTCGATGAATTTTTTGAAATTTCAACTCTGATTAGCACTGCCAAAATCGATAAAAAATTACCCGTGGTATTAATCGGCAAAGACTACTGGGAAACGCTTCGGCGCTGGCTGCAAAAAACGCCCGTGGAAAAATACAAAACCGTGGCAAAAAACAAGCTGGATATCTGGACAACGACCGACTCAATTACCGAAGCCTTTGAAATCGTCAAAAAAATCCCGCGTAAAATTCACCGACACGAGTCAATTTAATTTTTTTTATGCCAGATATTCCGGTCCTAAAAGATCAAAAAAAACCGTCCGGTCCGGTTTTGAGCCAAGAGTGGGTAATAACAGTTGACCGCCAGCGTTGCATTGGCGCTGCGACCTGTGCCGTGTTAGCACCATTGACCTTTCATCTTGATGCGGAAGGTAAGGTAGTTATCCTGGCCTCAGTCGATAATGATACTCGCCAACAAATTTTGACCGGCGCTAAGAGCTGCCCGGTTGACGCGATTAGTATTTACGATAAAAACGGAAAAAAAATCTACCCAACAACCTAAATTCTTATGCGACACATTGCTATTATCGGAGCCGGGGAGATCGGGCAGGCAATCAAGCAGCTATTTGGTAAGCAACCAATGATTTTTTGGGACAATGACCCGAAAAAAATAAAGCATAAAAAATCCCTTGAAACAGTCTTAACCGATGCCCGGATGGTTTTTCTCTGTATGCCTACCCGCGGCCTGCCGTCGGTACTACCCACTACTGCCGCGACCGTTTCTACTGCCGCGCCGATAATCTCGGTTAGTAAAGGTATTGAACTAAAATCGCGGTTATTCGTTGATGAGTTGCTCGCTGTGTCCCTACCCAAACACTCAACCGCCCTACTGTACGGACCGATGCTCGCCGAAGAAATTATGGCCAACCGAGGAGCAGTCGGGGTACTGGCCGCTAAAAATAAAAAAATTTACCAGCTGCTACATACGATGATAACGGTTTCAACCTTTCGACTCGAATACTCAACAGACGTCCACGGAGTGGCGGTTGTCGGGGTGCTGAAAAATATTTATTCTTTTGCGCTGGGAATCGCCGATGGGTTACGCTGGGGGCACAACATGCGCGGCTGGCTGATTCAAGCGTCATTGCGAGAAATGGAGCAACTCGTCAAGATATTCAATGGTCGCCGCGATACCGTATACACGGCCGCCGGACTGGGTGATTTAATTGCGACCGGCATGAGCGATCAATCGCACAACTTCACGGTCGGGCAACAATTAGCTCGAGGCGGCACGTGTGCGTTCTCCAACGAAGGCTGTGTGGCGCTGCCAATTATTGTCAAACAACTAGGGACACAAATTAAAAAATTTCCCCTGCTCCATACTCTGTACAAAATTACTGTCAGTGACAATGCTCCTTCGATTTTTCAACAGCTACTAAAAAAAGTCTAATTATACCCACATATGCTACTTATTAAATGGTTGGTCTACACAGTCGCTATTCTGATTACCGCCTACCTATTACCCGGCGTAATTTTGGATTCGGTCTTCGCCGCGGTGGTTGCCGCTTTGGTGATTGGAATCATTAATACATTCTTCAGGCCATTAGTACTAATTTTAACCTTGCCGTTAAATATCGTAACCCTCGGCCTGCTGACGTTTGTGATCAATGCGCTGCTGATTATGCTGGCCAGCGCGATTGTCCCTGGTTTTGGGGTTGTAAATTTCTGGTGGGCGCTGTTGTTTAGTTTGGTTGTCGCTATTATTAATTCGGCGTTCGGCATGATTGTAACCGACGTCACCCGACGAGAGTCATAACGTACCAAATTTTATGAAATACGAACTCCCAAAATTAAATTACGAGTACGCAGCGCTTGAGCCCTACATCGACGCTGAAACGATGGAAATCCATCACACCAAACACCATCAGGCGTACACCGATAAAATGAATGCCGTGCTGGAAAAGTATCCGAATCTCGCCGCGCAGCCGCTCGAGGAATTGATGCAATCGCTGAATGGAACTCCAATGACCAATGAAGACGCGACCGCCTTTCGCAATAACGGCGGGGGATACCTCAACCACAAATTGTTTTTTGAAATCATGGGACCAAAAAAAGAAGTTGATCAGACGCTGGCAACCGAAATTACTACCGCCTTCGGCTCAATCGACCAATTTAAGCAACAATTTAGCCAAGCAGCTGTCAGCCGATTTGGCAGTGGTTGGGCGTGGTTAGCAAGAAATTCGGCTGGAAAATTAATCATCTATTCGACTACTAATCAAGACTCGCCGTTGCTTGAAGGCAACACGCCGATAATTGGTCTGGATGTTTGGGAGCATGCCTACTACCTCAAATACCAAAACCGTCGGCCGGAATATATCGAACATTGGTTTACTGTTCTTAAGCTGCTGTAAATTCTAAACAACAAAAACCTGCAGGTATGCAGGTTTTTTGTATTTCTGGTATACTTGCAGCAGTAAATAACTCTTTTGTATGGCACAACAAACAATTCTCTGGCATGCATTGCCCATTAAAAAAGTTTTTGCCCAACTTTCATCGCAACCGAAAGGTCTCACAACCAAACAAGCAGAGGAACGACTGAAAAAGTATGGGCCAAACAGGTTGCCGGAAGAACGGAAGCTGTCAGGGGCGGCGATTTTTCTGGCACAGTTCAAAAGTCCGCTGGTATACATACTGTTAGTAGCTGCCACTGTTTCGGCCGTGCTGCAAGACTTCCCTGACACTATTATTATTCTGGCTGCGGTGATTATTAATGTCCTACTTGGTTTTTACCAGGAAAATAAAGCCAACCGAGCAATCAGCCACTTACGGAAGCTAGTAGACTTGCAGGCAAAAGTACTCCGCGACGACAACCAGATCACGATCAGTACGTCCAAACTCGTACCCGGTGACGTGATTTTTTTAAGCCCGGGCGATAAAATTCCGGCCGATGCAAGAATCATTTCCCAAAAAAATCTTGAGATTGTTGAAGCGGCGTTGACCGGTGAGTCGTCGCCATCAGAAAAAAATGAATCCATTCTTGACCCTGGTGCCACGCTGGCTGACCGCGAAAATATGGTTTATAGCGGTACGGTGGTTGCTCGCGGTCGGGCGACTGCGGTGGTAATAACCACTGGCCTCGAAACAGAAATCGGAAAAATTTCCGCCCTACTTAAAATCACCAAAGAAGAGCCAACCCCGCTGCAGCTGCAGATCGCGGCACTGAGCCGACTATTCACTCTAGCAATCGGGGTTATCGTTTTACTCATTTTACTGGTTGGTTGGTTGCAAGGATTGCCAATAATTGGTTTCGGCGACCAGGCTCGCGAGAGTGTGTTACTGATTGCCGTTGCCGTTGCCGTTTCGGCAATCCCCGAAGGCCTCATTATTGTAGTGACTGTGATTTTATCGGTCGGCATGCAGGCGATTTTAAAACACAAAGCGTTGGTGCGTCGACTGATCGCCGCCGAAACATTAGGCAGTGTTTCGATTATTTGTACCGACAAAACCGGAACGCTCACCACGGGAATGATGGAAGTGGATCGAATTATTACCTACAGCGAGGATATTATTATTGAGCATCCTGCTTTTTACCAACATGCTGAGGTGCTAAAAGACCACGATCTGATTACCAAAATATCGGTTCTGTGTAACAACGCGGTTATAGAAAATCCCGATGCCGAGCTAGAAAAATTTAAAGTGATTGGCGATTTAACCGAACGATCCCTACTACTCGCGGCGCTGCAACGGGGGATACAGAAAGATAAAATAGAGCAAGATCAGCCCCGCTTAGCGGAAGTTCCCTTCGACGCGGAGAGAAAGTACATGGCGACACTCCATACGCTTAACGAAAAACAAAACGTCGTCTACCTCAAAGGCGCGCCGGACCGAATCCTTCCCTTAACTACCCGAGTCAGAATTAACGGCAAAAAAGTTACCCTCACTGCCGCGAAGCGTCAGGAATTGATTAAAAAATTCGAAAAATTAACCGAACGCGGTCTGCGGTTGCTGGCTTTTGCCTATAAAAAAATTGATCAAAATAAAAAAACCGACCTTGGTGAGCAGCTCAATGAACTGATTTTCGTCGGCTTTATTGCACTGAAAGACCCCTTGCGGGCCGAGGCAAAAGACGCCTTGCGACTGACTAGACAAGCTGGTATTCGAACAATTATTGTGACTGGTGATCATAAGCTCACGGCCCGGGCGATATCGCAAGAACTCGGTTTTGGCGTTAAGAAAGAAAATATACTCGAGGGACATCAACTCGACGAACTCAGCGATGCGCAGTTCAACAAAATACTGACCAACATTGATATCTACGCCCGTGTTGAGCCAAAACATAAATTGCGAATTATCAATGCGTGGCAGCGACGCGGTGAAGTAGTGGCAATGACCGGTGACGGAGTTAACGATGCTCCGGCACTTAAGACTGCCGATATCGGCATCGGACTGGGCTCTGGCACTGATGTCGCTAAAGAAACATCCGATATAATTTTGTTGGACAATAATTTCAAGACGATCGTGGTCGCAGTCCATCATGGCCGAATTATTTTTGATAACATTCGAAAAGTTTTATTCTATCTGCTCTCAGATTCATTTTCCACTACCATCTTGATCCTTGGATCGCTAGTCTTAAAATTTCCGCTCCCGTTACTACCAGCTCAGATTCTTTGGGTAAATATCATTAACGATGGTTTTCCGGCGCTCTCACTGACCGCCGAACCGGGTGAAAAGGACGTGATGCGATTCAAGCCTCGCCGGAAACATGATAAGATTCTCAACAACGAGCTTAAAATAATTATTTTTATCGTCGGCATTGCGTTGAACTTTTTTGTTTTACTTACCTTTTGGTACCTGCTGAAATTCACCAGCTACTCACTCGAACATATCCGGACAATTATTTTTTCAATTATTGCTCTCGATTCACTACTGTATATTTTTTCTTGCCGGAGCTTGCGCAATTCCATCTTTTCCGTTGGATTTTTCAGCAATCCGATTTTACTCTTCGCTGTCGTGGGCAGTTTCATCCTGCAACTAGTGGCCATCTACGCGCCGCCGATGCAGGCGATTATGGGTACGGTACCGCTGACAGATTTCAAAGATTGGACCTTGATTCTCTCACTGGGGTTTATTAAAATCATTGCGTTTGAAATCACTAAATATATCTTCAATCGCAGTGCCCCCCAGTTCAAACAAACCGCCACTAGTTCTATCAAAAATAATTTTGTGGTATAATACACAAACCGATGAGTGCTGCATTCTCAACCGAAACCCGTTTTTCCTGGCTGAAGAGTAAAACATCAATTGTCGCGAGTTTAATAATCCTCGTGGTAGTCTGTGGGGGTTTATACCAAATATGGCAGCAGAACGTCGGTGTGAACAGCGAAATTCGAACACTCCGGGACGAATTGGCGCTGCTGGAAACCAATAATGTCGAACTGTCCGAGCTGATTGATTATTTAAACTCTACCGCCTATATCGAAGCAAAGGCACGGCGTGATCTAGGATTAAAAAAAGAAGGGGAGGGAGCGGTGATTATCCCAGATGTGACTGAAATGGTTATACGCTCGAATCAGCAGGATTCTGACCCAAACCGCTCAAATATTAAAAAATGGTGGGATTATTTTTTTTCCACAAACGATAACACTTCAAGCTAACCATGGTCGACCCACAACCATCACCCAGCCAACCCAATCAACCAGAAGACGTCTCACGACTTCGAGCGGCAGTTTTGAAGGGGATCGCTTCTGCCAAACAACCGGAAAAAAAAATACCGCTAAAAAAAGCGGCCGTAACAGCCAAAAAAAACGCCTTTGAAAAAAAACCTACCGCACCGCTCCGACCCACGCTTCCGCCCGTAGTGCCGAAAGTAACACTGCCTAAAAAAATCTCGCCCATCGTTGAATTGCCAAAGAAACCTTCTCGGCCGCCACGACGCAAAACCAACCTAAAAAAAATATTGCTCGGGCTAGTCCTGATTACTGTTGTTATTCTGATTATAGCCGGAGCAGCTCTCTACGTTGGGCTGGTTAATCCGGTTTCTCTTGCTGTAGCCAGAGTTATTCCATACCCAGCGGCGGTAGTAAATTACAGCGTACTGCCGTATAACGAATGGCACCGACAGGTCGCCTCGCTTCAAAATTTTTACCGCCAAGAAGCCAGTAATGTACCGGAAGTGCCGATCCCGACCAAAGAAGAACTCGGTAGCCATATTCTCAATCGGATGATCGAAGTAGCATTACTCAAATCATTGGCCGATACATACGGTATTACAGTCAGCGAGGATGAGCTTGAGCGCCAACTACAAAATATTGCCAGTCAAATCGGCAGTCCTACCTTGCTTGAAGAACAGCTGCTCGAGCTGTACGGCTGGACTCAGGATGAGTTTAAACACCAAATATTGCATCCGCTTATCTTGCGCAATAAACTTAAACTCGCCACTACGCTCGATGAACGAATCAACCAGGTGGCTAAAGACCAAGCGCAAGCAATCCTTGAAGAGGTCCGCCGCAGCCCAGCCTCCTTTGCCCAATTTGCTGAACAGTACAGCGAGGACGTCTCCGGAACCAACGGCGGTGATTTAGGTTACTTCAGCCGGGGTGATATGGTGCCGGAATTCGAGCAAGTTGCTTTCAAATTAGCTCCCGGTCAAATCAGCGACGTGATTAAAACGCAGTTCGGTTACCACATTATTAAAGTCGAGGAACAACTGACTGATGACACAAATGCGCTGACCCAAGTTCGGGCACGCCACATTTTAATTCGCAGCAAAGATTTCGATCAATACGTAGAAGAATTAAAAAAAGCAGCCACCATCTGGCGCTTCGTTGCCAATTAAATTAGCCAACGGTCGGATTCGAACCGACGACCTTTCCCTTACGAAGGGACTGCTCTACCAGCTGAGCTACGTTGGCATGTAAATCTTTACGTGGAGCGGGTAACGGGAGTTGAACCCGTGACTCAACCTTGGGAAGGTCGCGTTTTACCCCTAAACTATACCCGCAAAAAAACTGCTGCGTCAACTGGAAAACCAGTATACCTCGACTCTGCAGTTGCTATCAAGACCCCATGATAATTCTTAAAAGTGTCAGTAAAATTTACCCCGGCAACTCGGTAGCGTTGAAAGGGATCAACGTCCACATCAAACCGAAAGAGTTTGTCTCTATTGTCGGGCGGAGCGGAACTGGCAAAACCACCCTGGTACGAATTCTAACGGCCGAAGAACCCCCAACGCAAGGGACGGTAATTATCGGCGGGTGGGACATCACCCACATTAAACGCAGCGAGGTGCCGATTTTGCGCCGACAAATCGGAGTGGTTTTTCAGGATTTCAAATTGCTTGAGAAAAAAACTGTTTTTGAAAACATCGCGTTTGCCCTCCAGGCGTGCGGGACGAGCTGGCGACGGGCACGAGAAATCATTCCCCAGGTGTTAAAAATCGTCGGACTGTCGGGTAAAGAACATCGCTACCCGGTCCAGTTGTCCGGCGGGGAGCAGCAACGGGTGGCAATCGCTCGCGCGCTCGTGCACCGACCAAAGATTCTTTTAGCTGATGAACCAACCGGTAACCTCGATTCAATCAATACTCAAGAAATTGTTGATCTGCTGCTAAAAATTAACGAGTTCGGCACCACCGTGCTGTTGGTTAGCCATGACCGTGAAGTCGTTAATTACGTCAATAAACGAGTTATTACCCTCGATAACGGTCAAATCATTTCTGATCAAAAACACGGAAAGTATTTACTATGAACGTAGCCGCGCTGATTCAAATTTTTACGTTTGCCTGGCAAGGCTTTTGGCGTAACATTTGGCTCTCAATTGTTACCATCACCATTATCGCCTTAGCGCTTTTTTCGGTTAATTTTTTGATTATACTCAACGTCGTCACCGCTACTGCAATTGATGTGATCAAAAACAAAGTCGATGTCAGTTTGTATTTCCGGCCGGAAATAACTGAAACTCAGGTCTTGGAAGCGCAAACCTTTCTCTCAGCCCTGGCCCAGATTGAAACAACCACCTACATCTCACAACAAGACGCACTCCAAGCGTTTCGCCAACGGCACCAGCAAGACCAAACGATAATTGCCTCACTTGATGAGCTGGGTGACAACCCGTTGGGCGCGACGTTGATAGTAAAGGCTAAACAAATTGAAGATTACCCGGAAATTATTTCCGTTGTTACTAATTCAAAATATAACGATTTGATTTTGGATAAAAACTTTGCCGACAACCAAGTGTATATCGAAAAAATTAAAAATGTATCCGACAACGTCAATAAAATTGGCTTTGCCGCCGCCGGGATTTTTATTCTGATTGCCGGGCTGATTGTCTTTAATACCATCCGAGTAGCAATCTACACTCACCGTGAAGAAATCGGCATTATGAAGCTCGTTGGCGCGACCAACTGGTTTATTCGCAGC
>Ga0155130_133_pt2 | contig 16389 bp, 10 predicted proteins | sample RifCSPhighO2_01_FD_106098 | JGI IMG/M metagenome (GOLD analysis project Ga0155130, IMG submission 106098) | Candidatus Buchananbacteria bacterium RIFCSPHIGHO2_01_FULL_47_11b
AGTACCAGCGTCGGGTAGTCGTAGCTGATTAACTCAATTGAAAAAATATCAACATCGCGCGGCGGCATATTCAATTTCTCGCCCCGCCGGGCGCGCTTGTACGCCTCTTGGCCGCGGATCTTAACCGCGCTATACGGCGGCGGCACCTGCTTAATGCTGCCAATGAATTCTTTCAGCACCACTGCGACTTCTTTTTTGGTTGGCTGCTTGGTGATTGGTAATTGGTGATTGGTAATTGGTGATTGGTACTTGGTGATTAGCCCCTCAGCATCATCGGTAGTGCTCGTTTCACCTAAAGTAATTGTCGCCAGGTACTCTTTTTCTTTTTGGACGGCTTCGTCTAATTGCTTGGTGGCGTCGCGGCCGATACCGACTACCAGCACTCCCGACGCGAGCGGATCGAGCGTGCCGGCGTGGCCGATTCTTTTTTCGCCGGTGATTCTGCGCAATGTCTGCAAAACGTCATGCGAGGTCGGGCCAACCGGTTTATTGATAGCAAGAAGCGCCGACATTACTGGACCGGAAAAAAATTGAGTTTTTTGACTAGAAATTTAAACGGAATAACCAAAATGCTCCACGGCAAAACCGTCAAAATAATCGGCACGACGATATTTGGCTGATTGAAAAAATTCTGCGCCAGGTACAGCGCCAAAATAAAATTCATGTACGTCAAGCAAACCGTGACCGTCAGCCGGTCGCGTTGGTCGCGCCAAAAAACCGCGAAATAGCCAATCAGATGCAGCCCGATAAAAAGAATAAATAAACCAACCAGATAGACCAAAATCCCGCCGCTTAAATCAGAAAAAATCGCGTCGGCCTGCAGCGCCACGGTGCTCATAAAAATCAACCCCAACAGCACCATCGAAACTGATTTGAAGCTTGGTTCAATGATACCAACCGCTTTCGGCCACAGCCACTTTAAAATCTCGGCTACGATGAAAGGAATAAAAATCACTTTCCCCAGTGATAAAAAAATATCAATAGAATTTACCGCCACGGTTGTGCCCGCGGCGAATTGTATCACCAGCGGCACGGTCACTGGCGCCAGCAAGGAAGTTACCACCGTAAATACCAGCGCCAAACTGGGTCGGCCGCCAATCACCCCGGCCACTAGTGCAGCCGCCATCGCCGTGGGCATCGCGGCCAGAATCAAAAAAGCCAGGGCTAAATCGGGATACAACCAGTTGGTTAGGTAGTAAATGACAAACGGAAAAACAATCAGCATTAGACTGGTAACAATGGCAATCAGCCGGAAGTCTTTGAAATACTCAATGATCTGTTTGAGATCGACCTGCAACGCGATAATAAAAAATATCACGCTTAAAGCCGGCGTGCTGTAGGGTGCTAAAAATGCAATTGAGCTAGAAAAAAACATCCCCAAAAGAAGGGAGGTGGTAATTACGATACTGTACGATTCCAAGATTTTTTTTACCGTCTGAAGCAGTCTCATAGATACCATAATTATATCACAGGTGTCTAAAACAAAAAAACAGCACACTGTAGCTGTTTTTTATGGCTCCGGGCGTGCCTGCCGGTTTACCTGCCGTAGGCATGGCAGGCAGGCGAACTTTTTTACTAAATAAGCCATCTGCTCCCCATACCGGTCTGGAAACAAAATACTAAAGGGTTCTTGGGGTCTTTGAGGGGTCAACCCAGACGGGGACCGGTCGCGATAAAATGCGACGAATGCGACAGTACTCCTGGGGATTTTGACTTGACTTAATCAAGAATAAGTAGCGTAACCACATCTATCCCTAACGTAAATCAAGCCGACCATTCAACAACCTCAATGGATATAATGAATAGTTAATCTTGTCACCTAAAATGTCTAGTGAAACAGCGAGTCCTTCTTGTGCTTCGTCCAAAAAGTATTGATCGAAAACAAAATTACCGAGTGAATAAAAAATGGGCTTGCCTTTATACGTTTCAACCTCCTGCACGACATGAGGATGATGACCGACAATCGCATCAGCCCCAGCATCAATTAGCTGATGAGCTATTGCTTGCTGAATTTTATCAGCATTCTGATCATACTCTTCTCCCCAGTGAATATTGACGGTAATCCAGTCGGTTTCATTTTTTAAAGAATTGATAATTGACTGTACCTTGTGCAAATCCAATCGCGTTTCGAACATACTCAAACCAACCATTCCTACTTTTTTACCCTTTACAGGCACGATAGTCGAGCTGCAATCTAACACTACGCCGTCTCGACAGCCAGAAAACCAAAAACCAAGGCTGGTTAAATTATTCCTTGTCTCTTCTATTCCTCGCCCTCCTTGGTCATTCAAATGATTATTAGCGAGATTAAAAAAAGTAAACCCATAATTTGATAAGTCAGACACTGTTTCGGGGCTAAAGGCAAAATCGAATTCCTTAACCGGTTCATAGTATTGTCCACCATTTGTTACTGCACCTTCAAGATTACCACCGATCAGATCATAGCCGTCAAAAAAATTCTGAGTGGCTAAATCGCCCAGAATGTAATCCAACCCTTTTTGCTTAATCAATGTCTTTACACCTCGATCCAGCATGATATCGCCGACAAAAAGCATACTAATTTTAGACTGCACAAAATAGCCAGTTACATAACTAGTGGTGCTTACCAAATCCAGCTTATCAACTAAGATGGCGGAGTTAGAATTATCCAAAAGCTCAAAATCAGCTCCGCTTAGCTGACTGAATTTAAGTAAAGTGTATATTGATGGCGGTGAATCAACTTCAATATTGTAGATATCAAAAAAATCAAAATTGGTAATGGCACTAATTGATTTTTTATCATCTTGCTGTGCCTGCTGACTGTTTTTATAGTGAGAAAAATCAACACTAGCTAAAACCAAAGTTTTTTTACCTTGAGCAATATCAAACAATTTTTGCGCTAATTTTTCTGCCGTTTGCTCATTAACTTTTGGTTTTAAAATAAGCGGCAAAAATGTTGCCTGAGGAAAAGTTTTTTTAATAAAAGCCACCTCACTATTTATTGAATGCTCACTTTCCATCACGTCTTCCTCAGCCTTAATGCCTAAGTCCGCATTTAGTAATTCATCTAATGCCTCATCGTCATGTTGTAAAATACCGTACGGCGTTTGCCAATCATACGCCGAGATAATGATATCTGACTGACCGGTCAAAAAATGATTCGGACCGACAAGAACAACTAGGTCATAATTTTCCCCTTCTAAATTTTGGAAAAAATTAGCTATTAAATCAGCGGCCAGCAAATGATGAGGAATTACACCAGCAACAACATGATCGTCAAATAAACCGGCCTTCTTATGAGCAAAGCTGTAAGCCGTTTCAAAAAACTCTTTGTCATTTGGGTTGGCTGAATGAAATTCCGTCTTACCACCACTTTTATCTGGCGGCTGTAACATCAAAAAAACAGCAAACAGGCCTATCAGAGATAGGCCTGCAATTACTACAGTCAAAATTAATTTATGTCTTCTGGTCATTGGTTACTTTATCAATGCAGCTGACCACTGATCGGCTGTCGGTAGTGTGCCATTGCCCTCATATACAGTCGCCTGCCAATCCTCGTCGGAAAGCCGTTCATCTAATTTATCGGTAAATTCATAGTGGCTGAAAGCAACTCCCCTGGTCAGCCGGGTGCCGTTAGCATCTGAAACAGCTACATAAATGATATATGGTTTGCCGGTGGCTTCATACAATATTTGCTGCTTAAGACCGTCGGTATGAATATCAGCAATAAGGCCAGCTCGTTTTTCCCGCTTGGTTAATTCTTGTCCGGCGACCGGTTCAATAATTCGACCGAGTTTGAAACTGACAGTTCGCAACTGTTCAAAATCTTCATCACTGATCTTTTCATTCTTTAATTCCTGTTCAGCGAATTGGCGGAAGAATTTACTGGTATCGATAAACAGCTGATACTTAGTTTCATATTCAGCCGGGAACACATTTCGACTATCCAAGCCGCTACGGGTGATTTCAGCTAAATCGATAATCTTATTCCAAAATTCTACATCCGGCTCAACATACCCCTTAACGACTGCCGGTAATTCCGGATTCTCACCCGGTCCGCCGCCAAGCTCAGCGTAGGACTGTTTGGCATACAACAAAGTATCATGTTTAAGCTCGGTAAATGATCCCAGGGCTGTACCTAAATTCTTTTGCTGCCAAGCATCAGTCTGCATAAATGACGGGTAACCTGTTCCATAACTCTTCAATAAGGTCTTAAAGGCATCAAGCCAGCGCCAGTAGATATTTTTTGACCAAACGGCAAGATCATAGCCAGCGAATTCTGCTTTCAAATTATTTAACACCTTAGCAATAACTTTATCCGACTGTCTGCCTTGCTGAGCAATTCTGACCGGATCATTGATCCACTGATCAAGATAATTCTTAACGACGCTGTTATCAGGTGCCAAAACATGCATTGACATCAAAACAGTTGGCATGGATGGCAGTTTCTGGCCAGTTTCAGGCTCTGGTTCGCCCTCACCTTGCGTTAAGTTATTAATGATATAGGCATCAGGCGTAAAGCGCTGGCCCATAAAACGAAATTGTTTGATATCGGCTAATAATTCATCGCGCTTACCGCCATCATCATACACCCATAAAAGCTCAGAAATAATTTTAGGTGCCGGTAAATCTTTTTTAGCTTTAGTAATAAAACTATTTAACAGTTGATCATCGGCAAAGTTTTCCGAAGTAACCGATTTACCATAGACCTCGTTAATTACGCCCGTATACTGATAGGCAGTTAGGTCATCAACTTCACCGACGAAGAAATCAATAACGGTAGCCATATCCGACCAAAGCTTAGATAAATTTTGGTCATTAACCTTAAGGTTGTTAATCTGAGCGGTAATCAGTAAAGCATCCCTCGTCAGTTCAGGACTACTTAACGGAAAACCCATACGACCGTACCACATCATGGCAATAAAGTAACTTCTTAAAATATCATTCTTGGTGTAATGAGAACGGGGCTTAAACTGTGAATAATCATTTTCGAATTCCGGTCGTAGCGGCGTAAACAGCGGTGATTGAGCTTTGCCTTGCGCCTTCTGAATCAAAGCTAATTCCGTACTGGCTAAATCGTAGATTTCATCACTCAATATTTGACCATCATAGGTTTTGCCGTTCAATAAAAACGTCAAATCCTTTCCACTATTTTCGATCTTTTTAGCTTCAACCGCATCAAGGTATTGAGCAAAAGTGCTAAAGTCCTGCGGATCAATATCAACCTGAGCCGATTGATTGCCGGTATCAAGCACAACCAGCGGAATTAAATAATACGCTGAGAGTCTCTCATATGAATCCTTTAAATTCGGATCGCTTGCCGAATTGTATTTTTGAATCGAATCAATAAACAAAGCTTTGGTCATCGCCCTCAACATCGGCTGGAATTTAGTTTCCTCAATGCTTTGGAAACTACGATCAATTAAAACATGGTAAAGATGCAAAGCGGCATCACTGGTGATAAACACCGCATCATCAGGCTGGCGGTAATACTGATTACTTGAACCATCAAACCGGTCATACATATCCACAAAATCGTCTTTAATTGGTTCTTCGCCCACGATATCGTTAGCCGCCAAGAAAAAGCCCAAATCTTCCAAAGCTGCTCTTTGGGTGTCTGAAAATTCAATATTTCCGTCTATTGTGAAACTTGCAAGGTTTTCGATCTGACCAATCTGGACATTAGCAAACGGCACAGCCGGCTTAACGCTAACTCCCTTATCCTCAGATTGCGCAAAAGCAGCTTGCACTAGACCAAAATTCCATTGGCCGTCTTGCTTTTGCCCGTCAACAGTAAATGTTATGGAGCCGCCAGGAATGCCGGCTTTCTTTAAAATATCCCCACCTAAAAATGCATAAGCCAAGCCAGCGATCACTAGTATAGCCACGGCTACGACCGGCCAGATGAATTTATGCAAATCCCTGCCAGCCGGGCCAGGATTTGACTCGGGTAGGTTGTTATTTTGTTCAGGATTCATATTTTTAAAAGTTAATTACCTTAATTATAGCAAAAAGATAAACAAAAAGCACCCCAAAGAGGAGCGCTATGTTGGTTAATTGATTGTAATAACAATTTACCACATTAGGGCAAGATGTCAAATCACTTTCTTGTTGCGCAGACCAATCTTGTCAAGAACTCGGCCTATTTGAAAAAATAATTTAACCTAAACAAAAATAATCCCTGTAAAATGGGATTATTTTATTTGATAAGTCATCAACTCCGCGGCCTGGATTCAAACCTGCAACCTACTAATTAATCCCGATAAAACCTCCGCGGCCTGGATTCGAACCAGGAACCCGCTGATTAACAGTCAGCCGCTCTACCATTGAGCTACCGCGGAGGTTTTATCGGGACTCTGCCATTGCCTGCCTACCGAAGCCCGCTGCTTAAAGTAATAAGGCGTAAGTAGGAGCTGCCTTTGAGTTTAGAAGTTTTTTAACTAACAGCTACAACCTACACCCTATTCACTAGTAATCCTTGAGTTTATTAATCAGGTGATGTTTCTGAATTTTTTCCAATGCCTTGGCTTCGATCTGCCGAATGCGCTCGCGAGTCACGTCGAATTCCTTGCCGACTTCTTCGAGGGTGTGCGACACGCCGTCGGTCAGCCCAAAGCGCATCTCTAAAATCTTTTGCTCGCGGGGGGTGAGATCTTCGATCACTTCTTTGACGTAATCGCGCAGCAGCTCCAGCGCCGCCACTCGGTCCGGCGTGACGGTCCGCACGTCTTCGATGAAATCTTCCAAAGTGCTATCCTCGTCGTCTTCACCAACTGAAGTTTCAATCGAAATCGTTTCTTGGCTAATCTTAATGATATGATGGATTTTGTCAAGTGATTCACCCATCTCGGCGGCGATTTCTTCCGGCAGCGGTTCACGTCCTAAATCTTGAATCAGCTGGCGCTCAACCTGTTTGAAGCGGTTAATGGTTTCAACCATGTGGACCGGAATCCGGATAGTGCGTGACTGGTCGGCTAAGGCGCGAGTAATGGCTTGACGGATCCACCAGGTGGCGTAGGTGGAAAATTTGTACCCTTTGCGGTAATCAAACTTTTCAACCGCTCGGAACAACCCGATATTTCCTTCCTGGATCAAATCGAGCAGCGACAAACTTTTGCCCGTGAACCGTTTGGCAATTGAGACCACCAGCCGCAAGTTCGCTTCGATTAAGCGTCGCTTGGCTTCTTGATCACCGCGCTCGGCTTTTTTGGCCAGCTGGATTTCTTCTTCGATTTTTAACAGCGGGACTTTACCGATTTCGCGCAGGTACATCTGAATTGAGTCGGAAGAAATATCACCGATATCAACCCGTTTTTTGTTGGCGGTCAGTTTTTCGTTCAGATTATCTTTTTCGGTTCCGGTCAAGAGAAAACCACTCTGGCCTTCGATAATTCCAATCCCGGTGTCTTCGAGCCGCACTAAAAATTTCTCATACTCGTCGACATACTCTTCAACTTCAGGAAACGTATAAATAACTTCATTTTCCGTGACAAATCCCCGGCTCCGGCCTTTTTCCAGCAGCACAGAAGCGTGGGCTGAGTCGGCGGCGACTACCGCTGCCTTGATTTTATGCTCCCGCGTCGCAGTGCTTCTGCGCTTGGCGGCAATTTTTTTCTTGGCCGTCGGACGCTTAGCCCCGGCTTTCTTTTTCGTTGGAGCTTTGCGCCCGTGCGCCTTTTTTTTACCCGGCATGGCGTTACTGGTTTAAAATTTTAAGTTTTGCCAGTACGGCACTAAACTCTTGGGTCAGCGCTTCGACTTGGTCGCGCTGCTTGCCGCTCTCAGCGGCTTTAATCCGACTTTCCAATACTCGCAATTGTTGGGTGTAGTAGTCTTTCAGTAAATACGTAATAATCGTTTCGACTTCATGTTCAATAGTGTCAGCGTCAAAATCAAAAAAATCCTTCTCAGCTAAAAGGATTAGAGCGACCGCCCGTTGCTTAGCGACTGGGTCAGAGATTTTGGTTTGAAATGATTCAAAGTCGAAATCAGCCGTTTTTTTCGCAATGTCATTATTATAGTAAGAAAGCACCGCTCTGTAAAGTCCCCGCAGCTGCTCGTCGGGGATAACTTCTTCGGCCAAACGTTCCGCCGCCCGATGGAGATGTTTCGGGTGGGTAAACAAAAGCGCTAATAATTGCTCGGCTAGCCGAGCGGGCCGCGACCGAGTTTCGGGCACCGGCATGCTGCTCGTGGGGGCCGCCGACGTTGGCGGGGTGGTTTTAGTTTTATTGAGCGTCTCGCGCAGTACGTTTTCCGATACTGACAGCAACTCCCCGAGCCGCTGCAGCCAGTGGGTCTGTTCAATGGCGTTGCCGATTTTGCCGATCACCGGCAGCAGGGTACGGCCGATTATTTTTTTGTCTTCGACTTTGGTAATGTCGTAATTATTTTTAGACCGATCAAAGTAGTAGTCCATAATGCTCTTGGCTTCTTTGATGGCGGTAAACCACTGGTCGGGATTTTTTTTGATACACTCGTCGGGATCTTTGCCTTCGGGCAACACAATTACTCTGACGTTTAATTCATTTGCCAGCGCCACATCGAAGCCGCGCATCGCGGCGCTCTGACCGGCCGCGTCGGCGTCAAAGGCAATCGCCACCGTATCGGTGAACCGTTTCAGCAGCAGCACTTGTTCTTCGGTTAAAGCCGTACCGGAACTGGCAATGACGTTGTGCGTCCCGGCCTGCCAGGCGGACACCGCGTCCATCTGGCCTTCGACAATCACGGCTAATTTTTGATTTTTAATTTCTTGTTTGGCGCGATCGAGGTTAAACAGCACCTGACTTTTGTTGTACGCCAGCGTCTGTGGAGTATTAATGTACTTGGCGCCGGTTTCGTTTGGATCAAGGGTGCGGGCGGAAAAGCCGATTGGGTTGCCATGCTGGTTGTTGATCGGAAAAGTAATCCGGTTGCGAAAGCGGTCGTAGAAACCAGCGCCCCGATCTTTTTTGACCGTTAGGCCCGCCAAAAATATTTCTTGGTCGGAAAAACCCTTGTCGCGCAAAAATTTTGATGTTACCTCCCAGTCGTTAGGCGCGAACCCGAGCTGAAACGTTTTAGTGGTTTCCGTGTTTACCTGCCGTTTTTCCAAATACTCTCGGGCGTGTTTTGCGTTTGGGTTGTTGAGTAGTAGCTCGTGCCAAAATGTGGCGGCCGTTTGGCAGATGTCTAAAATTCGGTTGCGCTGGCTGGCTTCTTGGCGGTTGGCTGTGCTTAGTGTTACGCCAGCCTTGTGTGCCAATAATCGTAGCGCTTCGGTAAACTCCAATCCTTCCACTTTTTGAATAAAACTAAAAATGTCGCCGCCCTCGCTGCAGCCGAAGCAGTGCCAGATCTGCTTGTCTTTGGATACCATAAAAGACGGGGTCTTTTCGTTGTGGAACGGGCAAAGGCCCTTCCAGTTGGTCCCCGACTGTTTGAGCCGAACGTACTCGGAAATCACTTCAACAATGTCGAGCCGATTTTTGATCTCGGCGATGTCGTCTGCCATACGCTCAACAATTGTAGCTAATCAACCCCATTACGTAAAGAAACATTGACGATAGCGTAATTTTCTGTTTTAATTGGAAAGTCCCCACTACGGAGGGGCAACAGAGTTTACCCCGCTATGGCGGGGTGGTCGTCCACCTACGCTGACTTCTAGAGTTTGCTGTGCTTCGGTGGATAAAAATGTGACAGTCTTGTCCCGAACAAAGCGGAGGCGTGGCAGAGTGGTCGAATGCACCGGTCTTGAAAACCGGAGTGCCTGAAAAGGTACCAGAGGTTCGAATCCTCTCGCCTCCGCTTTGTTCGGGAGCTTATGTCTTTAAAAAAAATTAGTTAAGAATCTTTACCCGCCGAAGCGCGCAGCGCGTAGGCGGGCCATCCCCCCCCTCCGCCAGCGATAAAATATGCAGTTGAAACCAAAAACAGCGACCGTGCTTTTACTGATAGTGTTCGGTCTGGCTGTTTTTTTGCGCTTCTGGGGTCTGAATGGTGTTGATGTTCAGCACGATGCGGCTCTCTACTCAGTCCGCGCCCTGGGCTGGTTTGATTTTCTCGCCGGCCAAGAGCAAACCTCGCCAATTATCTGGTTTGGTCAAATCCCCGGCTGGGCGTACCTATCGTTTCACGATCACCCGCCGCTGGTATTTTTGATTCAATTTTTATTTTTAAACTTTTTTGGTCAAAGCTCGTTTGCTACGCTACTGTCTTTTGGATTGGCGGGAATTGCCACCACGTGGTTGCTATACTTTACCTTAGCTAAATTACACTCAAAAGAAACTGGGCTACTGGCGGCATTGCTGTTTACGCTGTCGGCATACTCAATTTGGATCAACCGAACCGGTTTTTTGGAAGGGATTGAAATTTTACTTACTACCGCCAGCGCGGCAGTGTTTCTTTTCTTTTTAAAGCGCAATGACTTTCGTCTCTTTTTTTTGTGGGCATTTCTAACCGGCTTGGCGTTACTCGCTAAATACACCGCGCTGTTTTTGCTGCCAGCGGCAATTTTATATTTACTGATCTGGCGCCGCGATGTTTTCAAACGCAAAGAGTTCTGGCTCGCCCTGGTGCTGCTTGTCATCGTGCTTTTGCCGGTCATCATCTACAATACAATGGTTTTTCAAACGCGGGGCCATTTCGACGCCGCCCTGTCGTCGATGGTCGGCATGAATCCGGATGATTATTCAGTTTTAAAACGCCGCGTCAATTTCAACCCTCTCGGTAATATCTGGTCAGTGGCAACCAGCTTTACCGATGTAAGCTCTCTGTCTTTCGCGCTGCTGTATCTGGCCGGATTGCTCTTTTGTCTGCTAACCGCGATCAAAGAAAAAATCAACCGATTAAAAAACTTCACGCTGATTAATATCGCTCTGATCGTGGCGATGTTTGCCTTTGCCGACGCCTCTCCCCGATTTTCAACTATCCTGTTACCATTTGCCACCATCGTACTAACACTTTGTCTGTACGAACTAGCAATCAAATTCGCCCATCGAAAGCAGCTGCTGATCATCGCAGCGGCGGTGCTAGCGATTATTTTTTGTTATGAACTGGCCTACAATCTCAATACCAATATTTTAAAAAAACCATTCGGCGCTGAATCGGTACTCTACTCTCGTCACCGGTTCTACGATGTCGGGTTTAATGAGTTGGACCGCTACCTGAAAAAAAATGCCTACGGGCTGCTGCCGAAAAAAAGAACCGTAACGGAATTGACCAAAGAAACAACCACCTACGACATTGCTGGTCGGGAAATGATTCTTTTTGACGATCGGCCGAAGTGGAACTCGCGGATGTGGTATGTCCACCGCTACCAAACCTACTACAATGTTCCACTAGTGTACCTTACTGATTTGGTGAGCGCGGCTGGTGAAGATCAAGAAATCACCAATGTACTCGCTCGGACTGGCGCGACTGGGGTGTGGTTTATCGTCGGCCAGGGCCGAGGAATCGACACCACTGATTTAAGCCACTACAACGCGATGATGGACCGACTGACCGGTGATTTAGAAGCACAGGGCATCGAGCCGGTACAAAAAATTTACGACTACGATGATGAAGTTTCTTTCAATATCTACCACTTCTCTCTCAAATAAAAAACACCAAGCTCAAACAGAATGGTGTTTTTTTAGTTGCGTTATAGCGTTGGGTGTTGGGTGTGCCAGTCAGTAGCGGTTTGGTACTGGTGGGCAATTCGTAAAATCATTGCTTCATCAAATGGTCTGCCAATCAGCTGCAAGCCAACGGGCAACGGCGTATCGCCATTGCTTGGCTTGCTAAAACCGCACGGCACGGAGATGCCCGGCAAACCGGCGATATTTACCGGGACAGTAAAAATATCGGCCAGATACATCGAGAGTGGATCGTCGATTTTTTCGCCGATTTTAAACGCCACGGTCGGTGACACGGGACTGGCAATACAATCAACTGTTTTAAAAATTTCATCGAACTCGCGCTTAATGACTGTCCGGACTTTTTGGGCCTGGGCATAGTAGGCGTCGTAGTACCCTGATGACAACGAGTAGGTGCCAATCATTATCCGGCGCTTAATTTCCGGTCCAAAGCCTGCGCCACGGCTTTGCAAATAATTTTCCATCAGCGTCGGCGCGGCGGCTGAATAGCCAAAGCGCACACCGTCGTAGCGCGCTAAATTGGCGCTTAGCTCCGACGGCATGATGATGTAGTAGGTAGCCAGGGCGTATTTGCTGTGAGGTAGACTGATATCAACTAATTCCGCCCCCATCGATTCAAGCTGCGTCAGCGCCTCGCGCACTGCTTGCTCGACGCCTGCTTCGGTGCCTTCGACAAAATACTCTTTCGGTACTCCAATTTTAAGGCCGCGAATATCTTTTTTGATTTCTTCGGCGTAATTAAGAACATCGGCCTGGGTGGTGGTGGCATCGCGCTTATCGCGGCCGGCAATGGCTGACAGAACAATGGCGGCATCTTCGGCTGTTTTGGTAATCGGTCCGACTTGGTCGAGTGAGCTGGCCATGGCAATCACCCCGTAGCGAGACACCCGGCCGTACGTTGGCTTCAAGCCGACTACCCCGCACATCGCCGCCGGCTGGCGGATTGATCCGCCGGTATCAGTGCCAAGCGCAAAGATGCATTCGTCAGCGGCCACAGCGGCAGCGCTGCCGCCGGAACTGCCGCCGGGGATGCGCTCGAGATCCCACGGATTTTTAGTCTTTTTATAGTATGAGGTTTCGGTTGAGGTGCCACAGGCAAATTCATCCATGTTGAGTTTTCCCAGCATTACCGGCTGGTGCTCATTAAGCTTCTCAATTACCGTGGCGGAAAAAGGCGGAACATACTTTTCTAAAATTTTTGACCCGGCGGTGGTGCGGACTCCTTTGGTACAAAAAATGTCTTTAATTCCGACCGGAATGCCGCACAGCGGATCAGAAAAATCTCCCTTGCGATCAAGCTTCTCAGCCTGAGCCAAAGCCGTTTCAACCGTGGCAGTGATAAACGCGTCGATTCGGCCATCGCGGACTTGGACCCGTTCCAGGTACGCCTCGGTTAACTCTCGGGCGGAGAATTCTTTTTTGCGCAAACCCTCATGGGCCGTTTTGATTGTCAGCTGCTCAAGTGCCATAGTTACTCAAACACCGCTTTACTTTTAACTAAATCATTTTCCGTCTCTGGGGCGGAATCAAGCAGGCCTTTTCTTGTCTCTGAATCAATCCGCTCGATTTCGTCGTCGCGCATCACATTTTCCAAACCAGTGACTTGAGCGGTAGGATTAATGTCGCTGGTATCGACTTCCTTGAGCTGATCCAAATAATCTAAAATAGCGGACAGTTGAGTCGCCATCCGCTCTTTTTCCTCATTAGTAAGCCCCAATCGAGCCAGCTGAGCAATGTGATTGATTTCGTCTGATTTAAGTTTCATAGGTAGTGGCAGTATAACGAAAAACCTGTTGCTTGACAAGAATAGACTACTTTGTTAAATTGCTTTTTATTATTGAAAAATAAATTTGGGTCGCTTGGCGTCTACTTGTCCTTTCGTGGCGGATTTTGGCTTTTCCACAAGCGAAACCCACCTAAAAGGCTGCTGAGCGGCCCACCCTCATCATCGTTCATTTTATTACCGCTGATTATCGCTTCCGTAGCTCAGCCAGGCAGAGCGTCGCCATATAAGCACCCACTAACCGCATCGCTTAATGACAGAGCACATTTTCTAGAGGCATATCGCTTTTGGACAAATGGGTCCGGGGTAAAAACCTGGTGCGAACAAACACGGGTCTTTCAGTAAGGCGAAGATCACGGGTTCGAATCCCGTCGGAAGCACAATCTTTTTGGCGATCCTGGTGTGATCCTATCTACCCCCCAAATGCTAAAGGATTACCCCCCCAACCAGGATCGCCTTTCTTTCACACGGCACGCTTTCGTTAATTCCGCTTTAAAAAAGTGGAAAAAACGATCTGGGTGCCGTTTTCTTTTTATCTAACCAATGAGAGAAATTCTTTTTCGTTGATAATTTTTACGCCAAATTTTTCTGCCCGCGATAATTTTGAGCCGGCGTTTTGTCCGACAACTACGATGCTAGTATTTTTTGAAACGCTCGAGACCCAATCACCACCGGCTTTGCGAATCAGCTCCTTTGCCTCTTCTCTGCCAATCAACTCAAGCGTACCGGTAATCGCGATTTTTTTGCCTAATAGTTTACCGGACTTTTGCTTCGCTGCCGATTCAACCGTTACACCGGCGTCAAAAAACTTCTTAAGTAGTGTTTGATTATTCTTGTTGTTGAAAAAATCCGCAATACTTTTGGCAACCACCGGACCAATGTCGCTGACCGCTTCAAGTTTTTCTGTGTCCGCCCGCGTGACCGCTTCAAGGCGACCAAATGTTTCAGCCAGTGTGAGCGCGGTTTCTTCGCCGACGTGGGGAATGCCCAGCGCGTAGAGAAACCGAGCGAGCGGAATTTTTTTCTTCTCGGCAATGGCGGCAATCAAATTTTCCGCTGATTTTTCGGCGAAGCGCTCAAGTCCGAGCAGCTTGTCTTTCTTTAAGGTAAATATGTCGGCGGCATCAACGATTACACCGGCGTTGTAAAGCTGGATAATTACCTTTTCGCCCAAACCATCGATATCGAGCGCCTTTTTGGAAACAAAGTGGGTTAACTTTTCTAAAATTACTTCGCGGACATTGGTATCGGCCAAAACGTGCGCCACCTCACCGGGCCGGCGAACGACCTTTGAACCCTGGTACATTTTTGGCATCACAAATTTTTTTTCTTTGCCCGTGCGCAAATCGGGTAACACCGAGACCACTTCGGGAATAATGTCGCCGGCCTTGCGCACCACCACCGTGTCGCCAATCCGGACATCAAGCCGATCAATCTGATCTTGATTGTGAAGTGTCGCTCGTTGGACGGTAGTACCCGCCAGTGTAACGGGGCGAAGATGAGCAACCGGAGTTAATGTCCCGAGCCGACCGATTTGCACCTGGATGTCTTGAACTACCGTGGTTGCCTGTTGGGCGGCAAACTTAAACGCAATCGCCCAGCGCGGCGCTTTGCCGACATACCCCAAAGCGGTCTGGTACGCTCGCTGGTTGACTTTAACCACAATACCGTCAATCCAGTACGGCTGGCTGGTTTTTTTCTTGCCCCAGCTTTCCCAAAACTTAATTACCTCATTAATTGTCTGACACACCTGATGGTGGTCGTTGACATGAAAACCTAATTTTTTTAACGCGCTGAGTTCTTCGGCCTGCGTCGGCGGCGGGGTTGCCCCGCCGGACCAGTCATACACGAAGCAATCGAGCTTACGGCCCGCGACGATTTTTGGATCCAGCTGCCGGATCGTGCCGGCCGCCGCGTTGCGCGGGTTGGCAAATTCCGGCTGTTGGGTTTTTCGCCGTTCAGCGTTAATCCGCTCAAGCTGAACTTCGCTCAACCACACCTCACCTTCAGCAATTAAGTTAATTGACTGGCGAAGTCGCAACGGGATGCTGTGGATCGTTTTAATATTTTGCGTAACGTCTTCGCCGATTATTCCGTCGCCGCGGGTGGCGGCCTGGACTAGCAGACCATCTCGGTAGGTTAATACCACGTGCAAGCCATCAATCTTTAATTCGCAGACGTACTCAAGTTTTGGCTTTTTGCCGGTTTGCTTTTCCAAAAGTTTGGTAATCCGTGTTTCCCAGTCAACCAGCTCTTGCGGTTCAAAGACGTCATTGAACGACCACTGCCGCACCTCGTGCTGAACTTTTTTGAATTTATCCAACGGTTTTCCGCCAATTCGCTGCAAAGGCGAATCGAGCCGGCGAAATTCCGGATACCGCTGCTCGAGTTCACGCAGCTCGCGCGTCAATGAGTCGTAGACTTCATCGGTGACCTGCGGATCGTTCAAAACGTGGTAGCGGTAACGCAAATCATCAATCTGAGCGACTAATTTATCTATTCTTTTTTTGGCGTCGGCTTTTGTCATAGCGACATATAACGTGGAGCCTGTAACGTGAAACAAGTACCACGTTACAAGCTACAAGCTTCATGATTACTTCACAATAGATTCTTCTGAGAAAAGCACGAAGTCGTACAGCCCCGACAGCGGCGGCCGAATGGGGGTGCGGACTTCAACCCGCTGGATAGAATCTCGGTACCGGCCAGCGGCCGAAATAATCAAACGGCTGGGAATCGGAATCTGAGCGTACGGTGGATTAACCGTCGAATCCCGCTGGTAAATCGAAATAGTATAGTCTCCGCCGTCGCCGGTGCGTAACGGATTGGTCAGACGCAAAATGTAAGAACAGTTAAAATTAATTGACGGCTCCCCGGCCACTGAGGTGATAAAATCCGTAGTCAGCTGCCCGCCGGCACCGGTGAGCGTAATCTCATCGTTGAGTACCGCCGGCCAAGGCGTTAGTGTTTGGTCAACCGGCTGTCGGCAATTTTGAAAATTAGGATTTAACAGCC
>Ga0155130_101_pt1 | contig 16116 bp, 21 predicted proteins | sample RifCSPhighO2_01_FD_106098 | JGI IMG/M metagenome (GOLD analysis project Ga0155130, IMG submission 106098) | Candidatus Buchananbacteria bacterium RIFCSPHIGHO2_01_FULL_47_11b
TAGTGGGTAGTTGTTCTTTGTTTGCTCTCTTGCGTATCCGCCCCTGGCGGAAAGCTAAGCTCTCTTCAGCAGTTGAAGAGAGCTTTTTTATTGGAGTGGGAAGTAAGTTGACAAGTTAGTTAACGTATGTTAACTTATAGTAAGTTGGTTAATAAATTATATTGCCTATAATGAGCGAAAAAAAGTACTATACGGCCACAGAAATTTCTAAGATGTTGGGTATTAGTCGGGTGGCGGTTTTTAAAAAAATTAAAAAAGACGACATCAGAGCGATTAAAATTGGCAGAAATTTTGCTATTCCCGCCAGTGAAGTCGCCAGCATCTTGGACCAGTCGCTGACCGATAGGCAAAAAGCGACAATTGAAAAAGCAGTCGGGAAAACATTCAAAGACTACGGCGAGACACTCAAATTACTTGGCGAAACTTAAAAGAGATGAAAACTGTCACCCTTAGGGAAGTTGAATTCATTGCTTTCACGCTCGCGCGCGGACTGATGGCCAACCGGGAGCCGATTCCTGATTTCCAGACCCGTTTTCCTCACAAACTTGAGAGCTGCCTCGCAGTGCCGTTTCAAAAATTTCAGGGCAAAAATTTTTATCACGGGCTGGTTGCGCAGGCGGCGATTCTTTTTTATTTGTTGATTAAAAACCACCCGTTTGAAAATGGGAACAAGCGGATCGCGGTGGTTACCCTTTTTGTTTTTTTGTACAAAAATAACAAGTGGCTCGAGGTAGACAACCAGGAACTGTACAATTTTTCGGTTTGGGTGGCCCAGAGTCCGCCGTCGCTGAAAAACGAGGTGGTCAAAGGGGTCGAGAAGTTTATCAAAGACCGCTTGGTGCCGCTGAAGTGATACGCTTCAATAAGCGCCGCTCATCCAAATACTTCATCTTTTTGGCAGCGTGGAGCAGGGGGACGAACAAGGCGTTTCTTTTTTTCTTGCCGCCAATCAGCGTTGCTTGGAAAAAGGTAATATCTTTATTGGCTCTGCTTATTATCTTTAAGCGTTTGCCAATAGTTACTCGGAATCCGGTTTCTTCTAGAACTTCCCGCGCGGCAGCCTCTTTTTTTGTTTCATTTTTTTCAATGTGCCCTTTTGGCAGGCTGTAAGAGCCATCATCGCGTTTAATTACCAAAACATTATTATTTTTGATTACGACGGCACCGGCTGATTTTTCGCGTGATTTTTGCATAGATTTTTTAGGTAAAAGAAAAGCACGGGACAATCCACATAAAGTGGCGAGCGCAACGTGAGGAGAAAACAAGGGGGGTTGCACTTTGTACCGTGCTGGTATCGTGGTTTTTCGCTTGGTCTAAAGAGCTATCTAAGACCAGTCTAGCATACCAGATAAAAGCTGTCAATAGGGGGTAAAAAGGGGGTAGAGGCCTACCCCCTAAACTCGTACTTGCGGCAAGCTCTTTACAAGCTGTTCGCCTCGTTTCATCGCTTCTTTGAGGTTTCGCTCATACGCAGGCCATAGCTGCTCAAAGAGTTTACGGTGATTGTCGTCAGGCAGCGAGGCAAGAATCTCTTGGTGTTTACGGTCTTGCTCTTCTTGAATCAGCTTATTTTGTTCTTTCGCCCACGCTTCGGGGTCGAATGGTGCTGTCAGAGGCGATGCTCGCCCTCCCTTGCTGGATTTAAACAGAGCAACCCCAAGACCAACAAGAAGACCGATAAGGCCAAGCCCAGCAAGAATCGGCGTAGGGTCTTCGATGTGCAGTGAAACGCCTCCTTGTTCTTGCTGCTTGCGCTGCCGCTTCAACGCTCGGAGTTTCCCACAGGCTTTCTCAATAACTTCCCCACGAGTATCTCCGACAACCGTAAATAGCTCTTGGTCGGTTTCTACGTCAGTTACCTTGCACTCGTATTCTCCGACATAACTACCACACCCACAGCAATATCCTGACCCGTTTGTTGAATCACCGCAATAACTACACCCACCGGCTGAGTATACCTTGAAACTGGGTTCCATCGTTTTTCTCCTTTTTTTCAAAGATCAATGCTAACTGAATGTAATCAGCTAGTCCCGATTTTTTTAAAACCAGAATCAGCCGACTAAATCGTTACAATAAAACGCCTCCCCCCGAAACGGGGTCAGGCGCTATGTTGACCCATCCTTTCGCGAAAGGATGGGTTGATTACTATTACTTTAACAGGTCGAGAAGGGCGGTGTCAATAGTGCAAGAGTGATTGTCTTTTCTGGCGTTTTTTAGTACTCCGTACCATTCCGACAAGCCCGAAGGCATGGGGTGAGCGTGGATGACGCTCTTGTTTATTTCTGTCAAAGTAGTATTATTTTTTTAATGTCGTAGAATTTCATTTATGCGAAATTATTTATCACGAATTAGAAAAATTAAGAAGCAATTCGCTATTTCTGAAGAAGAGCACTTTGTAGCTGCCCCCAATGGTACTCACCATAGAGTTTTTCTTTCAGATAGCTACGTCATCCGTTTTCGAGACGATAATCCAGAACTTTTATTGAGAGAGGCACAGTTCCTAAAGCAGCTCGACCATCCGAAAATACCGGAAGTTTTGTGGTCAGGAAAGGTAAATCAAATAGCGGCCATGGTAGAAAATCGGCTTCCCGGAAAGACCATGAATGTGGTTTGGAAAACTCTTCCGGAGATCGATCAAGCCACCATCATTACACAGATTGTGGAGTTTTTGCAGTATCAGAGGACTCAAACAAAAGAGCATGTCTATTCAGTTTCAACTGGCAAAAAATATAAAAAATTTTTAGATTACCTTACAGACGGCATGAAGCAAAAAATTGCTGGTATCAAAAAATTGCTGGTATCAAAAAATTCAAACAAACGAATGGAATAATAGGAGACTTGTTATTAATTATTAATGATCCGGAGATTAAACAGTTATTTACTAGTACAACAAAAACTGCTTTAGTTCACGGGGACCTTATTATTCACAACCTGCTTACAGATGGAAAAAATTTAACGGGAGTTCTTGATTGGGAGTTAGCATCATTCGGCGAGCTTGATTATGACCTTTCTCGCCTTCTTTATTATCATGAGTGCGCGAAAGCCTACCAAGAACAAGGCATTGATCAGACATTTGAGGCCGATTATATGAATAAACTTATTGTGGCGATTTCAAAGTCAAATCTTATAGAGGATCGAAGACTGTTTCAGAATAAATATCGATTTATGCGCGCAATTTTTTATCTCAATGCTTTCTATTGGGCGGTGAACTCAAGGGAGCCGAAAAAAAATGTCAATGAAATCATAGTACAATGGGATAAAAAAAGCGGGACTAAATACTTGCGTACTTAATCCCGCGAACTGCATTATTTGCAGCCAGTTCGTGGTTATACGGTGGGGGAATTCTCTGGGTAGGTTTCTCCATAGTCATTGTTTATTAAATCCTTTGTTGGTAAATAAGATTACTATGAATAAAAGACGAATCTACGCAGAATTTTACGATTTAGAGTACAAAAATAAAAGAGACGATGTCGATTTTTATTATCGTCTGGCCAAAAAAATTAAGGGACCGATTTTGGAATGCGGTTGCGGAACCGGGCGAATCCTTGCTCCCATCGCGCGATTAGGAAAAGAAATCTGGGGGTTTGATATAAACACTGCCATGTTAGGTATTGCAAAAAAGAAAATTGAAACACTGAAAGTCAAAAAGGTTAAGATTTTTCAAGATGATCTAGTCAAATTTTATTCCCCCCTTCTTAAAAATCAACAATTCAATTTCATTTTCCTGTCTTTTGACAGCTTAGCGTATCTTGCTCAGAAAAACGAAACATATTATTCACCAGAAGAGACGCGACAAAGACAATGCAAAGCTCTTGAAAACATAATCTCACATCTTGACAAAGACGGTTTATTCGCTTTCGACCTCTTCTCACCAAACGATCTGTCTAAGGATTACATTATGAGGCATCATTTCTCGCAAATAATAAAAAATGAAACTTGGAGCCTTTTTTCTGCTATACAAATTCCCGAAGAACGAATTTTCCAAATTCATTACTTCATGGAAATACTGAAAATGGACGGCTCGATTAAACGATGGCACTATCCAGTTTCTGCGTATCAAGCTACTTTTCAGGAAATAAAGTCTTTACTGAGCAAAGTTGGTTTGCGTCCAATAAAAGTTTATGGGGGCTTTAATTTGAAACCCTATAAACCAAATAGCGAACAGATGATTTTCGTTTGCCGGAAAAAATAAAAAGGAGGCTAAACATTGTTAGCCTCCTTGCAGACGAAGATTGAATTTTCGCCAAGCCACCGGGACAACCACGAATCCTCCAACCATCCTAAGAGTTTCGGCTGGCGTTCACTCCAACGTGCCATTCCTCCCGCACCCTCCTGCGCGGCGGATTTTTGGATTGGTTTTAAGAAAACTTTGTTTCGTGCTATAGTGAGATTATTATGAAAATCTCTCCCATAAAACAACATGATGATTCTGCTTGTGGACCAACAAGCATTCAAATGATTTTGAATTATTTTAAGGTGCCTTATACTTTTAAAGAGATTGTAAAAGTATCCGGGTATAAAAAGAAAGGTGGCTTATATAATAAGGATTTGGTTAAAGTTATCGAAAAATTTGGTTTAAGCGTACAGGAAAAGGCAAATTCTACATGGGCGGAACTTCTGCGACTCAATAAACCCAATAATGTTATTGTTGTCTCGTGGATGATGAAGGGTTACATTGGCCATTTTAGCGTTGTTGAAAAAGTAAGTAAAAACTTTATCGAACTGGCCGATCCATACAGTGGCAAAATAATAAAAATAGGAAGGGTAATATTCATGCGTCTTTGGATGGATTACGACGATATGTGGTATCCGATAAAAAATACAGACATTCAATTACGTTGGATGTGTGTCGTTTCAAAGAAAAAAACCCCGAGGTAGATAAATCTACTTCGGGTCAGATCGGTTAGGTTCACGTGCGCTCATGTGACCAACCGAGAAGGTACTGACCTGCGTCTTATTTCGGCCAAAACCGAAAAGGCGTAGCATAGCACTCATCTTTCCTCATCTCCTTTCTGCTGTTGGTTGGAGAAGTCCCGGCTCTAATGTTCTTGCAAGGTTGTTTTTGCCTCACTAAATTTTCTGGTATACTTAGTGTATGGAAACTACCTTTTTTTTAAACAATAAAAAAGTCGAACTTTACTTTTATTTGGTGTCGACGAGTAAAGCGTCCGCCCGCCAAAGTGTCATTAGAATTTTTCTGTCATCCGTTCGCAATCGAAGTGGTAACTACGCTGGCTTTAGCTCTCGTCAAAAACTCGCTTTGTTTCTAAAGCAAGAGATTTTTGGATTTGACGGTAGTTACGACGTTCAAAATAAACAAATGGATATTCATAAAATTACGCTGATTATTGCTCAGACTTTACAAAAATGTCATCAAAAAATCTCCTTGCCCCATGCCATACGACTACACTGTTTCCCATCACACAATTGGTTTACCAATACCAAAATGTTTGGCGTCAGCGGTTACACCTCAGACCAAAAAAATATTTTTCTTTTCATTTCATCGCAAAAAAGTTGGCGGCAACAGCTTAAAAACACCGTTGCTCACGAGTACACTCATCTGTTCGCCTACCGACACCATGATTGGAAAACGCTTTTAGATTCTCTGATATTTGAAGGTATCGCCGAAAATTTCCGCGAGTCGGCGGTTGGTGGTAAACCCAGCCCCTGGGTAGAAGCCCTGTCAACCCAAAGAAGCAAGGCGATATTCAAAAAAGTCAAACACCGACTACAAAGCGTTGATGAAAGACAATATCAACGATTATTTTTAGGCGTTGATCGGAGATACCCACTCTGGGCTGGATACGCCATTGGCTATCAAATTATCAAATCGTTTGTCGCTCATAACCCAATGAGTTGGCCAAAAATTGTGAAGATGAAACCTAACGACATCCTAGAAAAATCACACTATAGATAAAAAAGTGCCCCAAAAGTCGGTTTTATCCTTTTTTAATTTTTTCTAGATTTTTTGCGCTACTATGAGGTAACGTTTTGTCGTAATATTATACGGTTTTTTAGTAAATGAACCATACGTTTTTTTGACGATTAGATTCCGCTCGGCAAGCAGGTGGTTTATTTCCGGAGGGGTGTATAGACGCAATGTGCCAGTGAACGAAACTTTCTTTTTATTTTGAAGAAATTGCCACCGCAGCGTCGCTTGGAATGTCTCTGGGTTGAAATTAAGCACGCGAGTCGTTATACTACCCTTTTTTATCTTCTGTGTTGATTTAGTAGTGATTCCCTCATAAAGCATTCCTGGTGTGTTTGCAAGGTCGAGCACCAACCGACCACCGGTTTTTAGCGAAGCAGCGATATTGGAGAGCACTTGTTCATTTTCTCGATCACTGAAATAACCAAAAGAATTACCAAGAATGAGCACCGTATCGTATTTGCCGGCAGTCCGGTAGGTGCGCATATCTTTTTTTATAAACAATACATCGGTCCCCGCTATTTTTCCTCGGTGTCGTGCCAACTGCAGCAGCGGTGCTGACCAGTCGACTCCTGTAACTTTCATTCCGTGTCGGGCAAGCGGAATCGCATGCCTGCCTTGGCCGCAGGCAAGATCAAGGATGCGACTGCCTTTTTTTAATCGAAGTGACTGGATAAGGAATGCCACTTCTTTCTCTCCTCGTTTCGCGGAGTATATCTCATCGAATGTGGTACGATACGTTTCTCTAAAAGTTATTTTCCACCAGGGTTGTTTTTTCATACTGTGTAGCATCAATTATAACATAAAAAAAGCGCAGAGATAATATACTATTACCGCTGCGCCGGGGTCTCTTGAGAAAACTTTTGCGCAATGACGCATGAAGTCCAGTCGGGGGAATCAAGACTCCCACCATTTTGGTAAGCACGAGCCACGCACGCGCCACCACAGACCTTAAGATGAGGACAGGCTTTACATTTGGGGAGCTGACCTGGGCTCATCAGTTTGAAGTTCTTCATCTGTTGAGACGTCCACACTTCAAAGAGCGAAGCCTGGCGAATATTGCCATACGAGAATGGTTCAATCGGCAATTTATCGCAGGGCATAATGTTTCCGTTAGCCATGATGTAGAGGATCTGCGTATTGTCGCCGTCACAGATGAATCGTTTCTCACGAGGATCAAGAACAGCACCATTGCCTGGTACGCGAAATGGCAGTAGGATTTTAACGCTTGATCGGCGGCTCGCCAGCTTCTTTAGCTTTTGGTAAACGGCTTCCATGAAAGGATCTACATTAGCTGTTTCCGGGCCAATTTTCTCTACCAGGGAGTTTTGTGAGGCGCGTCCGAGGTCGGCAATAAGACCAATATTGAGCATAGTAACGCCGAGACTTTCGGCGAGCGTCACGATCTCATCTAACGCTTCAAAGTTGCTACGGCTAAGGGTAAAGCCGATATTAGTTTCAATACCACGCTCAATAAGTCGGCTGATTGTTTTGACTGAGCGATCAAAACTTCCTTGGCGACCACGGAATTGATCATGTTTGGTCGCTACCGAGTCATCGATACTCACTTGGACACTGGTGAAAGCGCGAGCAATCACCTCTTCATGCTCTGGTTGCAGCAGGATGCCGTTAGTATTTAAGTTAGCGTTGAATGTGGGGACCGACGCGATGTGTTCAGCGATTTCGATGAATTTTCGATGGAGTGTCGCTTCACCACCAGAGACATTAAGTTCAAAAACACCGAGCCGTCGTGCTTCCTGGAGAATTTGAATCCATTCATCGCCCGTGAGTTCACCGACCATTGGTTTCCCACTTGAAACGTAGCAGTGGACACACCGAAGGTTGCAAGTGTTTGTTAGCAGAGCATTCAGGCTGTCAAGCGGCGGATCGATGTCATGGCACTTCGCAGTGGAATTGGTGGCCTTTTCACACCATACTATGACATTTTCATCCGCCAATCCTTGTAGAAAGTCGCATAGTTCTGTCCGCTCTAGGGAAAAATTCCTACACGTGACGTCAATGCTAGTGCCTGTAAAGAGGGAAAGCAACACCTGTTCGGCACCGCCATCGATAAGAATTCGCTCTCGCTCTCGACGAGCGGTGTCAATGAGATACCAGTGACCATAGCGAGATTTAAAGATCGCACGGTCGGCTAATTGTACATACGTTCGAGACATCATTTCCTCCTTTCAGATGAAGGTAGGTGCGGCATGTAACGAAAGTGTAGTTACATGCCGCACCGGATTGCCGGTCTAGCAACACTGGTAGCCACCGCCCGAAATACCGGAGTTCATGCCGGTTTTCCGGACGGGAACTTTACTCGCCTGTAGCGAGATCTTTTGAATCCCCGACGTGGCCTTGGATTCGTGGTTCTGACCCGCGGCTGTTTTTTGAGCTGGCTCTTGGCTCATCGTAGTTTTCTCCTTTCTGTCAAAGATCAATGCTAACTGAATGTAATCAGCTAGTCCCGATTTTTTAAAACCAGAATCAGCCGACTAAATTATTAATAAAACGCCTCCCCCGAAACGGGGTAAGGCGCTATGTTGACCCATCCTTTCGCGAAAGGATGGGTTGATTACTATTACTTTAACAGGTCGAGAAGGGCGGTGTCAATAGTGCAAGAGCGATTGTCTTTTATGGCGTTTTTCACTGTCCTGCACCAACGCTTTGCTTGACAAATTTTTTCAGAGTGTTAAAATAAAATTAACAACTAAATAACCCCACAAATTTGGGGGAAGAATCAACACAGCGCAAACTGTGTTTTTATTGGCGACGTAGAGCGAGTGTCACGTCGATCGCGATCGACGTGACCGAGCCGAGGAGCCAACACAGGGTTAATACTCCGTACCGCCCGGTCAATACCCTTTAATTGTATTTAATCAGTTGATCTTAGCACTCTAAAGATGTTGAGACTAGCTGATTAAAACTTGTTTCAAGTCACAGCTAGCTTGATCTTTGAAAAGAAAGGAGAGAGCTGTCATGATTACCAAAAACGGATTACAAGATGTTCAGCAGTCGAGCCCATTTTCTGGTATGGCTGTCGATACCAGCTCAGAATACGGTTGCGACTGCGATTGTGATTGTGATGCTGGCGATATTGATAACTACTGATCTTCGCTAGTGCACTGACGAAGAGCATGTAGTCTTTAAGGTGGGGAGAGAGATTTTGACTTTTTCTCCCCACCGAATTTTTTTCTTTAAGAAAGGAGTGATAATCATGATTCCAGCATTGGTACAGTGGGAAATTACTGACCGTTGTCCATACCGATGCCCGTATTGTTACCACGAGGGCTTAAAAGGCGCTGCACCAGCAGCGCTGGGTTTGGATGAGGAACAGGTGTGGCAAGTCGCTAAAATCATCAGCGATAACCATCTCTTTTTTGTCACTTTTACCGGTGGCGAGCCGTTAGTGCGTAAGGATTTGCTGATTGAATTAGCCAAGTTTTTGCGCTGCAACGGCGTGGTAGTTTCACTCAACACCAGCTTGGCGGTTTTTGACGAAGAGACTCTCAGCCGGCTTAAAGTTGATCGAATGTTAATTTCTTGTCCATCTGCTGATGACAGACTTTACCGCCAGACTACTGGCAATGGCCAGTACGAACATTTTAAACAGAGATTACGTTGGCTGATTGAAGCCGGGCAGAACATGACAGTGAACATGGTGGTGACTAAACTCAACCGTGATGTCGTGCGTCAGACTGCTCAACGAATGGCTGAACTTGGGGTTAAGCGCTTTGCAGCTACTCCGGCTAGTATCAATGCCAGTAATCCTAACTTCAAACTTCTTCTTAGTGTTCAGGAAGTTTGTCAGGTTGTCGATGACTTGATCTGGGCCCATGAAGAGCTAGGATTGCGTGTTGATATTATGGAGTCGATCCCTAAGTGTTTAATGCCGCTGAAAGCCTTTGAATTGGAGCTGCCGTTTGTTTTCCGTTCTTGTCATGCTGGTAAACGCAACGGTACGATCGGTACTCAAGGTGATGTCCGACCTTGTAGTCACAATCCTCAGATATTTGGCAATGTTTTGGAGGATGATATTGGTGTCATTTGGGATCGAATGCGAAATTGGCGAGAAGCAAGCGGCAATTTTCACAAAGATTGTTTAGCTTGTGATATGTTCAACAATTGCGGCGGCGGTTGTCGTATCGATGCCAATGTTCGCATGGGCTCTAATAATGCTAAACATCCTTACATGACAAAGAGCCTGTCTTCTCCTGTGGTTAAACCAAAGCAGGTTGACCTTAGCCCAACATCTACGATTAAGCCGGTTCGCTCTTTCCAGTCGCGACCAGAAAATGGCGGTTGGCTAGTAGCTCCCGGTTCGCCTCGAAATATTATTCAGGTTAACCAAGCTACTTATGATTTTCTGACTGCCAGTCGTGGTTTGCCGGCAATGTCTATCAGCGGCTTAGCTCAAAGATTTGGTACCACGTTTAATGATGTTGAATTTCAGCGAGTAGTCACCGAGCTTACCCGCAGACAATTTTTCATCGTTGGTAATTAATATGTTCGGGGAGTAATTATTTTACTCCCCAATTTTTTTGATGTAATATCTTAATGTATGAACAAATATCTCCAATTTGGAAAATACACAAAAAATTGCCCTCAGTGGTTATTAGATAAAGTCAGAAACATTAAAAAATCTGATAGTCAAAAGGAGTATATTTTAAAAATTCTGGAAGCTATCAGAGAAGAATTTAATCCTGAAAAATATAGAACTACCTATACTAATGATTTTAAAAAATCTAGATTTATTTCTGTAAAAGATGTTTTAGCTAAACGTCAGCGTTCCTGCGGGTCTAGGGCTACGGTTGTTGCTTCAGTATTGAGAAATTTAGGGATACCCACGAAGTTGATTCATGGCTTTTACATTAAAGATAATCCGAATATGAAACATGCCTGGAACGAGGTTTTTATGAAAAATAAGTGGGTGCCATTTGATAGCACCAGAAAAGATTTTAAGATTGGGAAATACCATATTAAAAAGGAAGCATGGGTTGATTGGGGGGATTTAGAAAAAGTTTATAAAAAATAAGATATAAAAAAATAAAGCTGGGTTTTTACCAGTTTTTTATTTTGTTTATTTTGAGTTATACTAAGTAGGTATGAAGTTACAATTTTTATATTCCAAAACCAAAGAAAAAGAAAAGCTATTGAATATTTATGAAGAATATCAATGGTTTGTTGAAAATGATTTTCCTATTGTGACACCTAATTTTTATGACAAAATTTATCGGAGAAACAAGGGTAATAGAAAGTTTTTTATTGGAGAATTAAATACAGAGCTAGATAAAATTTATAATGAGAACGATTATCAGTTAAAAACCGAGAAAGTAAAAGATAACTGGAAAAAAATTGAGCAAGATTTTTTTAATATTATTAAAAGTTTTAATTTAAGAATAAAAAATAAATATATTTGTTATATTTCGTTGTATGGACCGTTCGGTCAGTTTAAATATCCCAAAGTCGTTGATTTACGGGTTCACAATACTAAAGATATGAAAGAAGCCAATCAAACGATTGCCCATGAATTAATTCATTTATTAATTTACAACAAAGTTAAAAAATTAAAATTGAATTATAAACAGATAGAGGGCGTAGTTGATTTATTTTTTACAAAAACAAAACTAAAGACCATCTTCCCACGGTATAAATTTCAGAGTATAGCTATCCACGATAAAGAACTATTTCGAAAGATGAATGAGTAGTGGACTCAAGTAAACCTCGCACCATCCCGACAAACCGGGAGGTACGGGGCGAGGGCGAGTTTTTGAGTACGTTTAATCCAAGTTTTTAGTTGTTCGCCCATATTTCACATAGTACCTATTTTTTAGTACCCCGCCCCAAGCTCGAAAGGAGTTTGTCAATGTTTCAAGCCGCGGTTCACGGAATCGCCTGACCGGAGTTGGTCTTCCGCACCGGCTCGCCGCCCAGCAGGGTTGAGGTTGGCGAACAGCTTGGAGCGGGGCGAGAGTGGGTTTTTGAGTACGTTTAATCCAAGTTTTTGGTTGTTCGCCCGTATTTCACATAGTACCTATTTTTTAGTATAATTAGAGGCAGCACAGTTGTCAGTCATACGGCAGTATTTTAAATTAAACAAGTTTAGAGCAAAGCTCAAACGATGAGCACTTTTGTCACCATCTCAACCCTGCTAACGGCGCTGCTCGCGCTGGTGTTGGGAGTATTTACCATTTTTCGCAACCCACGTTCACCGATCAACCGAACGTGGTTTTCTTTAAGTCTGGCTGTCGCGCTCTGGACAACAATGTACGTCTTGATAATATCGGTAGCCAAAAATGATCAGCAGGCATTTGATTACCTGCGGGTACTGTACATTGCCGCGTCTTTCATACCGGCACTGTTTTTTCATTTTGTTTTAAACTTTTTATACATCCGGCCGTACTCGATTGCATTTTTCGCGTCGTACCTCTCGGCGGTTATTTTCGCCGTGCTGTCGGTATTTTCAAACGCCATTATCGGCGGGGTCAAATTTTTGGAAAATTTTGGCCGCTATGAAGAGATTGTAACCCCCGGGTTCTATCTGTTTTTGGCCTACTTCGCGTTTGTCGCCGGTTTTTCCGTTTACCTGCTCTTTGTGGCGTTGGTCAAAGCCGACGGATTTAGGAAAAAGCAGATTGGGTTTGTCTTAGCGGCGGCAGTGATCGGGTTTGCCGGCGGCGCGTCGAATTTCGTTACTGATTTAACGGGGATTTATCCGTATGGGCAGCTGATTGTGTGGCTGTATCCGGTGTTGATTACCTACGGGATTTTCACTCCGGTACGGATAAAAATTAGACAAGGGTAAGGATGAATTTTAAATCTGTAACGGGGTAAATTAATGAGATTACGGTGAAGTTTTAGCTCTTAAGGGATGAGTGGCTTGACCGTTTATGGTATTATGTTACCATAATTATGGTAACTATTAACCGAAAGACAATAATGATTTCTCTGCGTTCAAAAATTACCCGGAAAATTCTCGATTTCTTTTTCCTTAATCCTCGCGTCAAAAAGTATACCAATGAGCTGGCCCGTTTACTTGAACTTGACCCTAAAAATTTAGATCGGAAATTAAAAGAGCTGGAAAAAGGCGGTCTGCTCAAAAGTGAATTTTTGGGCCGGCAGCGTTATTTTTATCTTAATGCGCGCTTTCCTTTACTTAAGGAGTACAAAAAAATTATTCTCAAAACTTTGGGTTTTGAAAAAGATTTAGCCGCCGCTTTAAAAAAGCTGCCGCAACTAAAAGAAGCGTATCTTTTCGGTTCTTACGCCAAGGATAAAATGGACGCCTCCAGCGACATCGATATTTTGCTGGTCGGCAGCCATTCGCCACTGGCGGCGCAAAAAGTTATTTTGACTTTCCAACGAAAGATCGGGCGGGAAATCAACATTGTTGACATGACAAAAAAAGAATTTGCCGCCAAAAAAAGAAGTCAAGACAACTTTTTAAAAAACGCTTTATCTTCGGCGATTAAATTACTATGACTGTTTTTGAATCAGATTATTTCCAAAAATTAAAGTTTGACGGCGGCCAGGTTAAACGTTTTTCAACCGCCGCCCGCAAAGATTTAAAGATTGCCAGCGGGGCTAATCAACCGGAAGTGATTTTTAAATTTTCTTATGATGCTTTAATCAAGTTAGGCATTGCTTTAGTCGCCGCTCAGGGCTACAAGATTCGCAGCCGAGCCGGGCATCACGTTAAAATAATTGAGAAACTCTCCGAGATTTTACAGGACGGCAACATTGAAATTTACGCCAACCAGATGCGCAAAATTAGGAATGCTGATTTTTATGACGGCGGATTTTTGATTACCACTAAACAGGCCAAGGATTTTTTAAAATTTGTCGAGAATGTTTTTAAGCAAGCCGCTAGGTACTAGCTTACGTTAATTGTTCAGGGTTTAAATTTCTGCCGGAGGTAATCGGCTTTTGTCTGAAGGTATAAGAAATAGGTTAAAAAATTATTTAAATTTGTAACGGGGTAAAATGAGTCCATCGATTTACATTTATATTGTTTCAACGTTTCTTTTGGCATTTTCATCGCTGGCAGTCGGATTTTTTAGTCTGGGTCGGAATTTTAATTCCAAAGTCGTTCGGCTGTGGTTTTTGATGAATATGGCGGTGGCAGTCTGGGCGACCGGCCATGCGTTGTCAATCGTTGTCGGCCAGAGCGGAGATTTACCGTTAACGGTTTTTTACCTAAGGCTGCTTCGGCTCGGCGTGGCGTTTATACCGATTTTTTATCTGCATTTTATTTTAAGTTTTTTTCACCAGGAAAAGCGATATCGCTGGTTGCTGCTGATCGGATACGTTGTTGCCGTTATCTTTATCCCCGTTAATCTCTTTACTTCTTATTTCACCGCCAGCGCCACGCCGAAGGTCGGTTTCAATCTTTGGCTTGAAGGCGGGCAGTACAACTGGGTATCAGTGATTTACTTCTGGCTGTACGCTCTTTTTTCGCTGTATTTTTTGTACCGCGGGTACAAAGAGAGTGACGGAATTATCAAGAAAAAAGCCGGCTATATTTTAGTTGCCAGCATTATTGGCTTTGGCGGCGGCGGTACAGTCTGGTTGCCGGAAACAGTCGGTATTTACCCGTTTGGTCAGTTTATCACCTGGTTGTATCCGTTGATTATTACGTATGGTATTTTTGCCCCGTTACAAATAAAAATTAAACAGGAATGAGTTTTAAGAGGTTTAAATTTCTAGCGGGGTAAAGATGCTTTTGCCAGAGAAAAGTACTTAAAAACGGGTATGGGTAAGAGTTGCCTAAGAAATAGGTTAAAAAATTATTTATGAATTTCTAGCGGGGTATATGGATTTTTTGAAAGTTTTATTCACCATCATTCTCTACCTTAATGTTTTAATAGCGATTGCAAGTTTTATTTTTGCATTTATTTTGCTTCGTCGGACTAAAGGCAACGCGATTTATTTTAATTTCGGAATGGCGACCTTATTTTTGGGGTTATGGATAACCTCTATCCCCTTAATATTTTTGAAATTTACCGAACCGGTTAATATATTTTTAACTAATACTACTTTTTTATTTGGCATTTGGATTTTACAATATTTTTTAATTTTTACAATCTATTTCCCCACCCCTCATTTAAAAAGAAAAAATATTTGGGTTCCGTTACTGTATCTTTTAACCCTATTAATTTCTTTTTCAATCTTTATTCCCAACCTTTACACCGTCCGAGCAGTTTCCGATTTTCCCTATTTGTATGTCAAATTTAATGCAGCTGGACTCACGATTTATACTCTGTATTTTATAGCTCTTGCTGCGGCATCGTTTAAAAACTTAATTTACAAATATCGACAGAGTGACGGAATTTTTAAAATTCAGCTGAAGAAAATAATTTTAGGTACAGGTATTGCCGTTGCCGCTAATTTGGTATTAAGTATAACTATCTATTATTTTACGGAATTTGATTTTAGTCCAATTGGCGCACTCTTTACATTTGCAGTCTTAGCGTATATTTATTCGATTTTGTTTGGAAAAAGAGAGTCTATTTGATAGTATGCTTTCAAAAAAATTTTGGAGAAAATATTTTCAGGTTTATAAATAAACATTTGTCGGAATTAATAAGGGTTTATGGGTAGCTACCATGTAATTTGAGAAGATACTCTATGGCTAATAACAACGCCACTTTTTATAAGATAGACGATGATTCAAACATACAGTATGAAAACAATAGTTTTTTTGTTAGATTTTTTTCTAGATTAATTATCCTTCCAATTTTAAATACTTTACCTTGGAAAGGAGGAACTTTTATTTTTACAAAATCTTCTAAATCGGCGGCTAGTATATATAAATTGTCGAAAACTAGTAGTGCGCTTGAATTCCTTTATACTTTTAATGGTAAATTTGATTTTACAAATAGTTTTTTAGATAGCTTCTTCACTTTTTTTTGGCAACATAATATATTAAATGCGAAAGCAGCAAGAAATCGAATCAAGTTGGTAAAACGTGAACTTAGTTTAGCGATTGAAGATCTCCACCGTGATAAAAAAAGGCCAATTAATGTTTTTAGTTTAGCCTCGGGTTCAGCAAGAGCAATTATTGAGGTGGCAGCCGATTTGAAAAAGGCTGGGGTTTTGCTTGAGGTCAAGTTATTGGATTTGAGCCCCGAAGCTCTTGCACTTAGTAAAAAAATTGCGCTAGAAAAGGGCGTAGAGGATGGGATAGT
>Ga0155130_135_pt5 | contig 14399 bp, 14 predicted proteins | sample RifCSPhighO2_01_FD_106098 | JGI IMG/M metagenome (GOLD analysis project Ga0155130, IMG submission 106098) | Candidatus Buchananbacteria bacterium RIFCSPHIGHO2_01_FULL_47_11b
GTCATCACATAGCGTAATAACGAACTCTTTGATTTTTTCTCCGGAAGAAATGATCGCGAGGTCGCACGCATACAAATTAAGAATGAGTTCTTGCCCAAATGACTCTTTATCACTGAGTTTTGAAGAGTTTAGCATTGGTTCAGTATACGATATACTATGCACATGCACATCCTCGTTACTGGCGGGTCTGGATTTTTGGGGAAGCACCTTTGCCGCGCGCTGATTTCCGCCGGCCACACAGTGCTGAACATTGATAAAAAGCTGTTTTCAGAAGTTGAGACGATTCAGGCAGACGTGATGGATCAAGTGAAAATTGAGCAGTACTTTGCCGGAAAAGATGCGGTGTTTCACTTGGCAAGCTATATTGAGGCGGGTGAGTCGGTTGAACAGCCAGAAAAATACCTCCAAAACAACATCATGGGAACGCTTTCTGTTCTGGAAGCGATGCGAAAACATGATGTAAAGCGTTTTTTGTTCAGTAGCAGCGCTGCGGTGTACGGTAACCCGCTTCACACACCGATTAAAGAAGATGAGCGTACTATCCCAATCAATCCGTACGGTGTAACAAAGATGGCGATGGAAGGGTTAGTATCTTCGTATGTTGAATCATACGGGTTTACTGGTGTCGCACTGCGATACTTCAACTTGTACGGCCCTGGCGAAGACCACGTTCCGGAAACACACGCAATTCCCCGGTTCATTCAGCAAATCAATAAAGGAGAAGATGTTACAATTTGGGGCGATGGCAGCCATAAGAGAGACTTTGTGTACATTGATGACATTGTCCGCGCCCATCTTTTGGCGCTCGAACTTCCGCAAAGCTATCACTACATGAATCTTTCTGGGAAAAACGCAACGTCAGTTATTGATGTGATTCACATGCTTGAAACAATACTTGGGAAACAGGCGAACGTCAAACATTTTGAGTTTCGACCCGGTGATCCGCTTGAGCTTTTTGCCGATGCATCAAAGGCAAAAGAAGTACTGAAATGGGAACCGCAAATAGGATTGGAAGAAGGGCTCCAGAAAACCGTGGAGTGGTTCCGCTCGCAAACACACACGGCATGATCTACAAAAATACACAAAGATCTAGTTGATTCTTTTCCGCATTTTTCATACACTCATGATCCATTCGCCGCATCGCGCGGTGACCGGCACTTCCTATCCGTTGCTTGTAAATGAAGAACGCGCATTCTTTTCACAAGTATCCACGCCGAACGGATAACCTTTACACACCAAGAGTCCCTCTTCATGGGGACAAGAAAGGAATACTATGCTTACACCTGGAGATAAAAAGTGGATCAAGGAAAATTTTAAGGAGGAGTTTCCCAAGTTGTTTAGAGTCGAGTTCAATAAAGCGTTTCTTCCAGCCTTTAAGGCGGCCTTTAAACCGGCGTTTGATGAAGCATTTGACGAATCATTTGGGAAAGTTTACCTATTGCTCCGCAACGACATTGCTCAACTTAAAGACGATATTCTTGTTACTGTTCGAAGCGATATTGCTCAGTTCAAAGATGACATTCTCACAGAACTTCATCCCCTGCAGGAAGATCATACAGTTCTGTCGTATCACTCTTCTGAACATTCGGATCAACTGGAGAATCACGACCATCGTATCACCGCGTTGGAACACCGTAACCCTCATTCACCCGCCATTGCGGTGGCAGAGAAAGGTCAACACTATGTATCCAAAACAGGGGCTCCAGAAAACCGTGGAGTGGTTTAGAATAAAGTAATGCGGTTTTTTATTCTGCTTTTTTGTATTGGCTTAGCCCTTCGTATCTACCCGAGCTTTCATCATATTGTATTTCCGTATGACCAAGCGCGCGACGCGCTTATGTTCCAGGACATGGTAAACCGCACACACCTGCCGCTTCTTGGTCCTGTGACCGATATTCCCGGGGTCCACCATGGCCCGCTTTTCTATCTTCTTATGATTCCGCTGTACGCACTGAGTAACAGTGATCCATGGCTTCCGGTGTTTTTTCTTATGCTGGTAAATCTTTCAACGATGATTCCGCTCTATTTTTTCACAAAAGAAGTTTTTCATGACAAAAGAGTGACCATAATCACACTGGTATTGTTTATAGTTTCGTATGAGATGATTTCGTACTCAAAATGGATCAGCAATCCCGTACTGGCGGTTCCACTCTTTGCAACGTTTCTCCTCCTTTTATGGAGGGTATGGAAAACACAGAAAAAACAGGTGTTTTGGCTGGGGCTTGTTTTTGGACTTCTTGTGCAGAGTGAAATTGTGCTGGCTTACCTGCTTTTTCCTTGCTACGTCATATTATCTAAAGGGCGCGTACATATAAAACAATGGCTGCTTTTTCATTTGGGCGTTGGTGTAGGAATTCTTCCGTATCTCGTTGCGGAATTAAAGTATCATTTTCAGGCAATAAATGCCCTCATCCATTTTCTGGGGAGTACTGCACAGAAAAATCCACTTGTTTTTTTCACAACATTCCGGCATGGTATCAGCATATTGAGTACATTGGTAAGAAATAATCTTTTTGGACTTCCCCCCATTTCTGCGTTGTTAACGTTTGCGATTATCACCGTGTTGTGCTTTTTCGCAGTACGGAAAACGATACCCTCATGGAAACCGGCCCTACACTTTCTATATGGCATGTTAGCGTGTGGAGTTGGTGTCCTCATGTTCGGTAAGTCTCCAGAAATATTCTTTTTTGCAGGATTCGGTTCAATTCTGCTCATCATCGCCGCGGTCTTTCTTGTCGTTATGATGAAAGAGAAGCAGTGGGAGTTTGCCGCTTTTATCACGTGTATCATTCTCGCAAGCCAAATAGCTTTAACTGTTGAGCAAGCGCGCGCCGGCAACGCATATATTCAAGCACAAAAAGGAGTGTTGTTTGACCAGCGGTTGCAGGTTCTTGATGCGATATATACGCGTGTTTCCAGTGATACACCATTTACTATTAGTGTTTTTGGGACGCCATACGGGGTACGTACATCATGGGCCTACTATTTTTCGTACTACAGTTCTCACCAAGCGGTGATACTGCCGAAGTGGTATGGGTACACCGTGAATGGTTTTATTGGAGATGATATTCTTCCGCACGTTGATGCGCCAGCGCGAGTTCACATTGCGGTGTATGAACCGGAGTTTTCCATTGCGCCACAATATAAGGATGAGTTTACGGCGTATCAAAATGCGCACACCACCCTTGTTGAAAGATTTACACTCAATAATCACACTATCGAGATACGAAAACCGAAATAATTATTTCGCGACTTGTTTTGTTTTGTACACCGTAATTGCATCGTTAATTTTCACCGTTTCTAAAATGATAAGGTGTTTTGCGACACGATCCCACCATGAATCAAAAAACTGTTTGCGGTCGAACTTTTCAACAATTAAGATGATGAACTCCGATTTTTGTGTGTTTGCTGGAATGTGCTTCTGTGGGATATATGTGATCTCCCCCGGAGCGTAACTAAACTCAGTAGGAAGCGGTTTCCCTTTTAGATTTTCTATTAGGTACAGCAGTTGGTATGTGTAGTCATAAATCTCGGGAACAAACTGATATGAAGAAAATGGTTTACCACCACTCATTGCATATGCGGTCTCGACAGCTTTGAGCTTTGGAGCCAGTAAGATACGGTCAGTTTGCGCGAGCGAACGGTAATTTTGCAAGGATCCATACATACTCCATATGCTGAGAACAAGAAATGCTACCACAACGTGAGGTTTATACTTTGGAATAACAGACTCAACTGCTTTTGAGAAAAGATAAATCCAAAGAGGGGTAAGCGCAATAAGATAATATGGCTTGATTGGAAGGTCTAAATAGAGAAGAAATGTTCCAGCGAGAATGAGAAGAAGAACATGATATTCATATATCCTACGATTTTTATATAGAAAGAATAATACGAGCAACACACTCATAACGGACAACGCCATATTTGCCAAAGGAAGCGTGCTTAAGTGGATGTTGTCGTAAAAATACCGCGCAACCTCAACAATGCGGGCTGGTCCATAGCTATTTGGTTGAATCATCGTTGATTGCTCGCGATAGTGCGTCACAAAGTTGATGACGGCGCGGGTCTGCAGAAAATCATGGCGGAGTTCAAACATCGCGGAAGGAGCAAGTGTAATAAAGAAAGCAACGCACATCAAAACGAACTGTTTTGGCCGCATCTTAATTTTTGAAAGGAAGAGCGAAACGATCACAAGCGGGAGAAACACAATCGCAAACGCCACTTCAAAATGGAACATTAAAGAAGAAAAAAACGCGATGCCCATAAGAGCCCAAGTATTGGTGTATTTTGTAGGCTTCAACTTTTTCAAAAGCAAAAAAACCGGCAGAGTACACAATGAGGTCATGTATGGAGTCCACGCGGTTTGTTGGCTTCCTATGGTGCTGATTGACACGGCATACAAAAAAGCAGAAAACTTCCCAACATATCGGTAAAATAAATAAAGCGTGATGAGTGAAAGAAAAAGCACGCCGACAACGCTTGCAAAGGGGTGGAAATTGCCAAGTATATTGAACGGAAGGGCAATGTAGTACCACGCGGGGCCGTAAAAAAGACCGCTGATGCTTGTCGTCGGGCCAACCAATGCCGGTTTGTGCTGAAGATACATTTCCAGCATCACCAATGAGTCTTTTGCGCCGTCAAACATAAAGGGAAAGTTGTTCCCGAGGATGGGAACAATGCGGAGGGCAAATGCGAAAAGAGCGAGAAGGATAAACACCATACGTCAAGAGTATCTCACGGGTTTTCTTCTGCTACAAGTCATTAAAGGAACAGATTGATCCATTAAGATCATGTTGATTTTTCTATATGGAATGCGTATGCTCATCTTCCGTTCACTGCAGTGCACAGTGGACATCTCCCCTATTCGTCACTTGCGCGCAAATAAGCATGCGACAAGTGTCCACACCAACGAATACGCACATCGTACACACGAACTGTCCCCTTGGGGACACCAATCGTCCCCCTCTGGGACAAGAAAGGAACGTCATGCTTACTTCAGGAGATAAAAAGTGGATTAAGGCATATTTTGGTGAAGCCTTTAAAGAAGCCTTTGAAGAAGTTCATATCTTGCTTCGCAATGATATCGCGCAGTTTAAGGATGAAATTCTCACGGAACTTCATCCCCTACGGGAAGATCATGATGTTCTCTCATATCATTCTTCTGAGCACTTAAATCAACTGGAGAATCATGACCGCCGTATTACCGCGTTAGAGCGCCATAATCCCCATCAACCTGCTGTTGCAGTAGCAGAGAAGGCGCGCGCCAAGTATGAAGTATAAACGATCTTCTCTTCTGTCTGAAACGTAGCCGAGTGCTACAATACGCGCATGCGGATTGTTGTTATTATCCCTGGCTATAATGAAGAAAAATACCTTGCAGAAACACTGAGAGGTGTGTTGAAGGTAACCAAAGACGTGATCTATGTTGATGATGGTTCCTCAGATGCCTCTGTATCTATCGCAAAAAAACACCTTCACCATGTGCTTGTGCATGAAACAAATCTTGGCAAGGGGGCAGCACTCAAAACAGGATGTGAATACGCGTTTTCACACCTCAAAGCAGATGCGGTAGTATTTATGGATGCAGATAATCAGCATAGCGCATCTGATCTTCCTCGTTTTTTTGCGGAACTGAAGAAAGGAACTTCAGTCGTTTTTGGTGTCCGCAAGTTTAGTTCCGCGACCCCGCTCATGCGTTTTCTCGGCAACAAATTTGCTTCCGTACTAATGAGTGCGTTGTATGGGCGGTATATTCCCGATATCCCATCGGGATTTAAAGCGATGAATAAAACTGCGTATAAAGCATTAGTGTGGAATTCCGCTGGTTATGAAGTGGAAATGGAGATTGCGGTGCGTGTGATTCAGAAAAAAATACCATATGCAGAACTTGAGATTGAAGCGATCTATCATGATAATGACAAAGGGATGACGGCAATTGACGCACTCCACATCGCAAAGAGTTTGTTACAATGGAGGATAGGTTTATGAAAGGAATAGTATGATTCCACTTCAGGTACTTTCAATCATTTTTGCTCTTTTCATGCTGTACATTGCGCGGATACATCACAAAAAAGGCCACATGGAAACGTTTGAGTACGCGCTATGGGCATTTATCTGGGTTGCGTTCATGTTTGCCGCGATTTTTCCGCAAACATTTCAAGGAATCGCAGAAACGCTCAACATTTCACGCGTGTTTGATTTACTTGTCATTATCGGCATGATGATTCTTACATTCCTTACATTTCAAAACCGTATCTACTTTAAGAGATTGGAAAAGAAATTGGAAAATGTAATAAGAAAAAGGGCGATGGATGAAGGGTAAGATTCTTATTACTGGCGCCGCAGGTTTTATCGGAAGCCATCTTGTTGATCTTCTTCTTCAAGAAAAAGTCCCAGTGAATGAGCTACGATTGTTTGTGTACAACGATGAGTCGCTAGAGAATTTACCCGATCTACCATTCGATATTGTGCATGGAGACATCCGCGATAAACAAGCGGTAAACCGCGCGATGAATGGGGTTCAAACGGTATACCATTTAGCGGCGCGAATAGATTTTGATGGAAAAACATACGAGGAATATAAAGACGTGAATGTTGAAGGAACACAAAACCTTCTTGACGCGTGTCGTAGTAAAAAGATCCAAAAGTTTGTTTTTTTCAGTAGTATCGGGGTGTTTGGTATGCCGGCAGATACTGGAGATATCCTTGGCTGGGATGAAACACATCCAAAAACGTATACAAACTTTTATGGTAGATCAAAGTGGGAGGGTGAACAGCGCGTGATGGAGGCGCACAAGCGGTGGGGAGTTCCATATGCGATTGTACGTCCCGCGAGCGTGTACGGTCCGCGGGAAAAAGGTCCAACATTGGCGCTATATAAGGCGATAAAACATCATGCGTTTGCAATGATCGGAGGCGGAAAAAACGTGATGCACTATGTGTATGTGAAGGATCTTGTGAAGGGAGCTCGACAAGCCCAGTTGAGCAAAAAAACATTTGGAGACTATATTCTTGCCGGTGCCGAAACAACACAATTTCGCGATGTTATCCATTATGTTGCCGAAAGCATCAACGAACACGTTCCTCCGTGGCACATTCCCGTGCCAGCTGCTCTCATGTTGGGATACAGTTTAGAAGCAATGGGGAATTTTGTGAGAATAAAACCCCCACTGTTTCCATCCAGGGTGAAAACAATGACAACGAGCTACTATTATTCGATCGAAAAAGCAAAAAGGGAGATCCATTATCACCCGGAAACATCATTTCAGCAGGGGACACGCGTAACTGGAGCATGGTATCTTGAGCACCACTCTCTATAACGATCATCACTATGAAACATCCTAAAATTTCCATTATTATCGTTACGCATAATTCTGAGGCGTACATTCAGCAGTGTTTGGACGCTTTACTTCGTGTAACATACCAGTCAATTGATATCTATGTGATTGACAATGCTTCAACAGATAACACAACGCGCATACTAAACACATATAAACGAATTCATGCAACGTATCTCACAAAAAATATCGGATTTGCAGAAGCCAATAATCGAGCGTGGAACACCATTCGTAGTGAGTATGTGTGCTCACTAAACCCCGACACAGTTGTAGAAAAATCATTTTTTGAACCTCTTCTTGTTGAAATGGAAAAAAATCCACGTGTGGGAGCATGTCAGCCAATTGTGTATCTTCTCAAAGATAAAAATGTCATTAATCTTACGGGAAAGAAAACACACTTTTTAGGATTTGATTGGATTGCGGGATACAAAACAACCCGTGTTCCAATGCAACAGGAAATCACGTCGTTTTCCGGATCGGGAGTGCTTTTGCGGTCGTCTGCACTTCGCGATGTTGGATTTTTTGACCCATCATACTTTATGTATTACGAAGACAGTGATTTGGCATGGAAAATGCGTATGCGCGGGTGGAGTATTATGTTTGTTCCGAAAAGCAAAATGTTTCATGACTACAAATACATTCCAGAAAAAGGAGGATTGAATTTTCCAGAAAAGATCTTTTTCAACGAAAGAAATCGGCTTATGAATGTGTTGAAAAATTATTCCTTGTGGACACTAATCTTGATACTTCCTGCTTTTCTTGCAACAGAACTTGGCCTTTTGGTGGTCGCTCTTTTGCAGGGATGGTTTCGCGCAAAGATCCGCAGCTACTTTTCTCTTTTTATCATGCTTCCTTCTATTTTGAAAAAACGTTCTTTGGTGCAAAAACAAAGAACGGTGCAAGATCGTGATATTGGTCAAAGATTTGAAACTGCTATTACGTTTGAAAAGTTCCAGCACCCTCTCGTGCGGTATATCGCAAACCCAATACTCAAGTGGTATTGGGGAATAATTCGACATATCATATAACTATGAACATCGCCGTAACGGGTTTTTCCGGGTTGCTTGGCCGTACTTTGCAGGATTGTTGGCGTGGAAATGATACATTCATCGATATGTACCATCGGCATCCGGTAAACATGCCCAACATTCAGCACGTTTCTCTCGACTTATTAGACCGAAAAAACATGATACAAACACTTCGGCAGATTCATCCCAACGTTATCGTTCATATGGCGGCAATGACACACATTGACGCGTGTGAACTTGACAAAAAACAAGGGAAAGCGGGGGCGGTTTGGAACATAAATGTAGATGCAACGCAGGCAATTGGGATGTACGCGGCTGAAACAGGAGCCCACGTTGTGTATTTATCAACAGAATGCGTATTCGATGGCGAAAAGGATACGTATATAGAACATGCAGAAAAACATCCCAAGAATTGGTATGGAAAAACAAAAAGCGAGGGTGAAAACGCGCTCCTCTCGCTCGGAATAGATCTTTCAATTATCCGTTCTGTTATCGCGTACAGCCCCATGGACTCCACAACCGTATTTGGAAAAATTGTTGATGCATATAAAAAAGACGCTCAGTTTCCCGCTGTTTCTGATCAATTCTTTATGCCAACGCACGCTGAGGATATTATTGATGCAATAGAACATATCACCCACAATCATCTTTTCGGAACGTTTCATATTGTTCCGCCGGAACACATCACGCCATTATCGTTCGCACTCGAAATAGGAAAGCACTTCGGGTATGATACTTCTCTGGTTTATGGGAAAACGCTTGAAGAATATTTTGGTGTAGAAAGAGCGAAATTGCGGTTAAAACACGCATGCCTTGATGCAACGCTCTCCCAGAAAGTACTAGGAAAATCCGCGCGCACAGTGCAGGAAGTATTAAGAAAGTTACCGAAATGAACATTCTTCAGCTTGTTCCATATTTTTATCCCGCGTGGGCATACGGCGGTCCGGCAAAGCTGGTGTACGACACAAGCGAGTACTTCGCAACACACGGAGATAGGGTAACTGTCTACACGTCAGACGCGTATGACAGACACGATCGCATGCCGGCAGATAAACGACTACCACAGACTCCAAATTTTCGCGTGAGGTACTTTAGACATATCAATAATGCATCAGCGTATATATACAACATATTCTTTACGCCGGGATTATATCTTTCCGCGTTGTTCGAGATTTCCCGTTTTGACGTGATCCATCTTCATGATTTTTACACTCCACAAAATGCATGGATAGGGTTTCTCGCAAGAGTGTTTCATAAACCCTACATATTAAGTGTGCACGGATGCCTCGAGGAGAAGAGAGTTGCGCAGCGAAGCATTTTTAAACGGATATTCCTTTTCTTTTTTGGAATGTCCCTTCTTCATCACGCGGATAGAGTCATTGCGTCTTCACCCAATGAAGCTCAAGCATATTTGGCATATGGTGTTGTGAAGAAACGTATTGTTTCTTTGGGCCACGGCGTTGATCCAAAAGAGTTTAAAACATCGGTAACGCGTACGGTATGCAAAAAACAGTTTGGAGTTGATCCAAAACATGTTGTTGTGACATATCTTGGGCGTATTCACAAAATAAAAGGGCTTGATATGCTTGTTGACGCAGTAGCGATGATAAAAAATACACAGATCACGTTCATTATTGCGGGATCGGATGATGGATATCTCTCTGAGCTAAAGAAACGTATCCGCGAAAAAGGGTTAACAAAACGTATCACGCTTCTGGGAACGTGCTACGGGGAGCAAAAAGCGCGGTTATTTAGAGCAACTGATATTTTTGTCTACCCTTCGTACTCTGAAGGATTCTCTTTGGGTATTCTAGAAGCAGCTGCTGCAGGATTGCCCCTTGTTATTACAACGGGATGCCATTTTGAAGACGTGCAAACGTATCAAGCTGGAGTGATCGTTCAGCCATCAGGGAATGCCATATCTGCTGGTATAATGAGACTTGTTTCGGACCCCGCGCTTCGGAAAAAATGCGGAGAAAATGCCCAGAGGCTTATTGAATCGCGGTACTCTACAGAAAAAATAGGAAGTACGCTCCTAAACATATACGCGTTAGTCATGCGTTAGGAATATTTATGTCAAAACAAGTTCAAGATTTTTACGAGCGTATCGCGGACATGAAAATACATCATAAACCGCAATATACAATAGTTAAACTTCTCAACATGACGAAACCATTTTCTCCGGACAGGAACGAAGTCATTAACAGTCTGATTACCCAAAAAACACGCATGCTTGACATTGGCGCAGGCGAAGGACACCTTCTCCGCACCAACATTGACCGCTTTCGTGAATCATACGGCATAGATATTTCCAAAAAGCGCATTGACCATTTACAGAAGGATCCAATGTTAAAGCGCGTGAAACTTTCCGTGCAGAATGTGGAAGAAGGAACAACATTTAAAAACAATTTTTTTGACACCATAACAATGGTTGCCGTTCTTGAACACGTGTTTGACCCGCACGCCGCGCTTGATGAAATACACAGGATTTTGTGTGCCGGCGGAGAACTCATTTTGGAAGTTCCAAATATTGGATGGTTGTATCCGCGTATATCGTTATTTTTTGGATATTTCCCGGTAACGTCAACTGATCCGGGATTTGACGGAGGCCACCTTCACTATTTTGAGATTCATAATCTTACTTCGATATTAAGACAGCATGGATTTTCTATTGAAACAATCACGTGTTCTGGATTTTTCTCAAAATGGAGACACATATGGTCATCGCTTCTTGGAGGAGATCTTATTATCCGTGCGGTAAAAAAACGAGTCAGAAAAGAAAAGAAATAATGAAAAACATTGCGATTGTTATTGGCACGCGGCCCGAACTTATTAAAATGGCTCCTGTTATGCATGAGTTGATGAAAAGAAAAATTCCTTTTTCGTTCATTCACTCAAATCAACACTATTCCAAGGAGCTTGATGGAAATATCATCCGGAATCTTGACCTTCCGTCCATAGATGAACACCTCGATGTAGGTTCCGGTTTGCATGGTGCGCAAACGGGGAAAATTATGGAAAGTGTGGAACACTTGTGGATAAAACATCCTCCACGAATTGTTGTCGTTCATGGTGATACAAACACAACGCTGGGAGCCGCGTTAGCCGCTGCAAAAATGCATATTAAGGTGTGTCATGTTGAAGCAGGTCTCCGGAGTTTCGACAACGCGATGCCGGAAGAAATCAACAGAATACTTACAGACAGAATCAGTAATGTACTTTTTACTCCGACAGAGACTTCAAAAGGATATCTCCTCAAAGAAGGAATGGATCAAGAAAAGATTGTTGTAACAGGAAATACGGTTGTTGATGCGCTTCTTCAGCACATTGAGATCGCAAGAAAGAAAAGTGCTGTACTTCGTACGTATACACTGGAAAAAAATCACTACGCATGTGTCACAATGCACCGTCCGGAAAATGTTGACTCAAAAAAACAGTTAGAGAAAGGGATTGAACTGCTTGTTGCCTTAAGCAAAGAGCTTGGATATCTCCTAGTATTCCCCATACATCCGCGGACACAACAGGCGTTGGAAAAATGGCAAATTCATGTTCCGGCACAATATATTACAGTCATTCCCCCCGTAGATTACTTAGATACACTTATTCTTCTTGAGAATGCGGTGCTTGTTATTACAGACTCCGGAGGCATTCAGGAGGAAGCATATATATTGAAGCGTCCGCTTATTACAATCCGCACGTCAACAGAGCGACCCGAAACACTGTCCGCAAACGTTATCGTTGGTCTTGATAAGAAAAAGGCAATCGCTACTTGGCGAGCCTACAAAAAGGGGTGGGGAAAGTGGGGCAATGAACTTGGCGATGGACACGCGGCGGAAAAAATCGTTGATGTTCTTGAACGCATGGTAAAAAAAGGAAAAAGATGAACATTACTGTTATCGGTTTAGGATACATTGGTCTTCCCACTGCGTGTTTGTTGGCGCAGGCGGAACATACCGTATATGGGTATGATGTTAATGCAAAGAAAATCGCCTCACTTCAACAGGGAAAAGCTCCGTTTGAAGAGCGCGGCATCCAGACTCTTCTTCAGGACGTACAAAAACGAGGAAACTTTACCGTAGGAACAACGTTGAAAAAAAGCGATGTTTTCCTCATCGCCGTTCCAACTCCGGACGTCAATCATAAAGCGGACCTCAAGTTTGTATTTCAAGCGATTGATGCTATTACTCCGTTAGTTGAAGATGGGACGTTGGTCATTATCGAGTCCACCATTGCCCCGCGGACGAGTGTTGATGAAATTTTTCCGAGATTAGCAACCGTAGGAAAAAAAATTCTTCTCGCGCACTGTCCAGAAAGGGCAATACCGGGGAATACGTTGGAGGAAATGGTAAAGAACGACAGAATCGTTGGTGGAGCGACGCAAGAGGCGGCAAAGCGCACCGCTAAACTCTACGCATCGTTCGTACAAGGCAACATTTATCAAACCGACATCACAACTGCCGAGTGCTGCAAAGTCATGGAGAATACATTCCGCGACGTAAACATTGCGCTGGCAAATGAGTTCTGCAAAATTTCAGAAGAGGTTGGTATTAATGTGTGGGAAGCGATTACACTGGCAAACAAACATCCGCGGGTACATATTCACCAACCAGGACCGGGAGTGGGTGGTCACTGTATTCCCGTTGACCCTTGGTTTTTTGTTGGGATTTCTAAACAAGCAGAGTTAATACATACGGCAAGAAATGTTAATGATGGTATGCCCGCGTACGTTGTCAAAAATCTTATGCAGTATGTGCGGAAACATAAGATTAAAAACCCAGTCATCGGTATTCTCGGCGTTTCATACAAGAAAAATGTTGATGATGCGCGGGAAACACCGGCATCAGCGATAATTGAAGCACTGCGCAAAGAAAAACTTTCATTCTTGGTTCACGATCCCTACGTAAAAGCATTTTCGACCTTGCTGTCTCCCTTAAACGAAGTGTTGGCGAAAGCAGACGCGCTTTTGCTGATCACAGACCACGATGAGTACGCCAAGCTTGTGTTGCCAAAACGTTCTCCTGTAAAGTTTATCTATGACACACGGAATGTTTTACCCCATACGTTCAACGTGCCTGTATACACGCTTGGAAACGCGAAAAACATATGAACATTGTCCACCTCATTGAATATTTTTCGCCGGCGTTGGGATATCAAGAAACGTATCTTGCAAAAGAACAACAGAGATTAGGACACCATGTTACGGTAGTAACATCGGACAGGTACTTTCCTTTTCCGGATTATGATGCAACTGTTAAAAAAGTCTTAGGAAATCGGATTGTTGGAACAGGGTCTTTTACAGAGGAGGGTATTCATGTTATCCGTAAACCGATTTTATTTGAGTTTTTCTCACGCGCGTGGATTGTTAATCTTCTCCCAGCACTTCGAGCGTTAAAACCAGATGTTATCCATATTCATAGCACGAGTTCATTGAGTACGGTCCGCGTAGCGCGTGCAAAACATACATTAAAAAACATCATTGTGTTGGTGGATGACCACTCGCACCTTTCTGTTGTGGCAAACCACTGGAGTAAAGCATGTTTTTATTGGGCGTTTCGAACGTTATTTGGAAGATATCTTTCACACAACATCAATACCTTTGTTGCAATTACAAAAGAGACGGCGGACATTGTACGCACGTATATGGGAATTTCCGAACCCATCCATGTTATTGAACTGGGGGCAGATACTCGTCTTTTTAGTCGTTCTTCTAAAAAAAGAATAGAGCTGCGAAAAAAATATGGATGGAAGGAGCAGAACGTTGCCTTTATTTATACGGGGAAAATTATTCCAGACAAAGGGAGCGATACGCTGGTTGATGCATGTTGTGCGCTTCCAGGGCATACGGCAAAACTTCTTTTTGTGGGGAGTGGGCCCGAAATGTTTATTGCAGATTTAAAAAAGCAGCTTAAGCAAGCAAAAAAAGAAAACGATGTTGTGTGGGTCCCTATGGTAAAGCCAATAGAGTTACCGGCGTATTATTCGGCAGCTGATGTTGGTGTTTGGCCAAAACAGGAGTCTATTTCTATGATTGAGG